>Ga0335074_10001595_pt1 | contig 30734 bp, 28 predicted proteins | sample Lox_Sample_23_FD_206715 | JGI IMG/M metagenome (GOLD analysis project Ga0335074, IMG submission 206715) | Soil microbial communities from Loxahatchee National Wildlife Refuge, Florida, United States - Lox_Sample_2.3 | ecosystem: Environmental > Terrestrial > Soil > Wetlands | place: USA... | reverse complement strand
CGGGCTGAACCTGGCCGGCATCCGCCGGGTCCTGCAGCTGCAGGAACAGGCCCGCCAGCTGCAAGCCGAGGTAGCCCGGCTCAGGGAACTGGCCGGGGACCGTCCGGCGGGCCCCTCGGCGCGGCCCGGGGAGCCGCGCGGCCGCCGCGGCGCCGGGGAGTAGCCCCGGTCAGCTGTCCTGAGGGTGCGGGCCGCCGGGCCGTTCGTGCAGCCGGGCGGTCAGCCGGGCGGTCAGCCGGGCGGTCAGCGCCCGCTCATCAGCCAGGTCGTCTTCCAGGCCCAGGATCCGCAGCGCGGCAGCCAGGGTATGGCCCTGGTCGAACAGCTCCCGGATCCGGGCGGCGAAGGCGAGCTGGCGGCGGGTGTAGCGGCGCCGCCCGCCACCGGTCCGGGCCGGGGTGACCGCGCCCGCGGTGTCCAGGGCGCGCAGGAACGCCTGCCGGACGCCCGGCGCCTCGGCGGCCCGCCCGGTGGTGTAGGCCGGGTAGTCCGGGTCGTCCAGGTCATCGAGCCGTCCGGGCATCGCGGTACCTCCAGGTCCGGGCGCGTCCCGCCGGGCTTCCCGGAGCGGTCCCGGGCTCTTGGCAGTTTCCTGCAGTGCGCGCTATATAAAAAGTGTACCGGTCATTGACCTGGTGATGCTACGACAGGTTCCCGGCAGGGTGATCGGCATGACCCTTACCACCCGCGAGGCGGACGCGGCGTTCGCCGACATGGTCTGCGCGGACCCGCAGTGGCTGCGCGAGGAGTTCGACGCGCTGATCGCCGCCTCGTTCAGCGAGCCCCCGCCCCCGCCGCCGCCCGCGCCGCCCCGGGTCCCGCCGCGCCCCGGCACCCCGCCCCCGCCCTCCCGCCGGCCCGTCCCTGACCCGGCCCTCCCGGCGTCCCCGGCCACCGGGCCGGAGCACCGCCGGCAGCGCTCCCCCCCGGCGCATATCCCCGGCCGGCCCCCGGGCCGCCGCCCCGGCCCCCGGTCGGCGGCCCGCGACAGCGACCAGCACCGGGCAACGCCCAGCCGTCCTGGAAGGGAGATGAGGACACCGAATCACCAAGCCGAACCTTCAATACTTGAGTCTGTGACACACGGCGGGGCACCCAGGCGGGCGCCCCGCCGCGCGTTTGCCTGCAGCTGCCTGGTGCCTCCCTGAGCCGTCGTCACTATCCGCGAGCCTGGGCCGCTGATTCTCTGCACCCTGCGCCCGGCATCCGCGGCCTGGCCGGCCAACAGCCACCTATGAGCGGGCATGGGCGCTGGCCCAGGTCGGCTTCATCGGCGCGGCCCGGGCCCCTGCGAGCACTTCCGGATGCACCGGCCACGCACGCACGGCGTCGCCCTCGGCCTGACCGACCAGTGGCTGTCCGGGCAGGACACCAGCGCCCCAGCCGACCTGGCCAAGATGATCCAGCTGCCCGCCGGACACCGGATCGGGGAACGCGCCGCCCGCGACATCCTCATCCTTGCCCGCAAAGGACGCGCCTTCGCCTCCCTCGCCGCGCTCATCACCCGCCAAGGCGGTCAGCACATCCTCTACGGCAATGCCCTCGTCCTCACCGCGGCCCTCCAGGCCTGGACACGACACGCCGGCACCCCCAGTACGCCCTGCTGGAGAGCGTGCTCGGGCTGCGCGCGCTGACCGCGCACGTGGCCGCCGGGATGACGGGCACGCTGGCGCTGCTGTTCGCGGTGATGCTGGCCAGGGCCGGGTCGTCCGGCGGCCAGGCGCTGATCCGGACGCTGATCGCGGCGGGCATCATGCTGGCCCCGCAGCTCGGGCTCGGCGTCTTTGCCATGGACCTGCCGGCCGGCCACATCGGCACCGCGGTCCCGCTGCTGCTGATCTGGCTGCTGCTCGACCGGGCCGCGCGGTACGTGCCCGTGCTGGCCGCGGTCCTGCTCGCCTGGGTCCTGGTCGCCGACCGCATCGTGTACGTCGTCGGGATAGGGCCTGACCACCGCCTCGCATCTAGCCGCGCACGAGGTCGCCATCATCGTCCCCTTTAGCTTTAGCGCGGCGCTGGCCGCGGGCATCCTCGTCCAGGCGAAGGACAGGGGCCCTACGGCCCCGCGGGTCCGGCGGGTCCGGCTGGCCGGTTTCGCCGCCGGGATCCTGGTCTTGGCCGGCTATGCCGCCTGGCCTTCTCGTACTGGGAGCCGCGCGCGCTGATCAAGGAATATTTCGGCACCCCGGCCCGGATCTATCACACCGGTCCGTACCCGGTGCTGGTCTGGGACAGGAACCCTGCTGCCCAGCATCCCGGGGTTAACCGGAGCCTGGCCAGGCACCTGCCGGAGCGGCGTACGGCCGGCTAGCGTCCGGTGCCCGCGTTGATGGCGAAGCGGGCCATGGTGGTGGTCCCGGCGGGACCGCGGCTGATGCGGAACTCGTCGGCGACCTGGCCGGCCACCCACAGGCCGTGGCCGTGCACGACAGGCCAGGACACCGGGTCACCCGCGGGTTCGGCAGCCCGGTCGCCCGGTTCCGCCGGGCCGTCGTCGCTGACCTGGCAGTACAGGGATCCGTCGCGGGTCCACAGCCGGAGTCGGCCGTGCCCGGCGCCGTGGAGCACTGCGTTGGCGGCTAGCTCATGCGCGACCGCGGTCACGTCGTAGACCCGGTGCGGGCTTAGTCCGGCCGTGGCGGCGTGCGCGGCGACCGCCGACCGCAGCGCGTACAGCGACCCGGCATCAAAGCCCTGCTCCAGCGACACCGACCGGGCCTGGACGGCACCGCGGTCATCCGGGCCGCCGGGCCGGGATTCCCGGTCACCGGCCATCGGCGGTCACCAGCGCGATGCCGGGGACGTCGCCGAGGCCGAGCCGGGCGAACCCGGCGGCGACCTCGGGCAGGCACCGGAGAGTCACCCTACGGAAGGAGGACGCGATCGTCCGAGCGGCATCGGCGACCATCAGCGTGCACCGGGCGTCGGTGAACGCCAGCCTGGCCATGTTGACCGTGACGTCGCCGTCCAGCCGGACCGCCTCCGCCAGCGCCAGCGCCAGCGGCCCGGCGGCCTGGTAGTCCAGTTCTCCGGCGATCCGGATGCCCGGCGGGGCATACTGGCGGCAGATCCGCAGCAGCTCATCCGCATGATAGGTGGCCGCCGCCACCGACCGGGTATGGAACCCGGCCACCGAGGCCAGCGTGACCGGGTCGAACCGCTCCCGGTCGTACTGGCACAGCACCGACGCGGTGCTCCCGGACAAGGCGGCGGCGATGCCTTCCTCGAACCGGGGCAGCTCCTCGATCCCGGCCACCGGGCGCAGCGCCCAGCTCATGTCGACAGCCACCCGCAGCCCCGGGAACCCCTGCTGCCGCGAGGACGCCAGTTCCCCGGTCAGCCAGCCTACCGCCGCATCGGCGCGGAACGCCTGCCCGGATACCAGCCGGCCCTCGGACCCGGCCGCGGTCATCTGCCCGGTGCCGATCGCAGCCTGCACCTCGACCCCGCGCCGGCCCAGCTCGGCGATCCCCGGCCCGGGGCCGGCGTCGCTGACCCATACCACCTTCAGCCCCGCGGCCAGCCCATCGCGGACGAACGCCGCGGTCAGGTCGAACAACTCCTCGGCCTCGCCGAAGGTCAGGCACGCGTGATCCTCGGCCGTCAGCTCGGTCACCTGCGTGCCCGCGTCCGCCGCCACCGACCCTCCTGCCCCGGCCACCGCCCGCACCCTCCCGTAGTATGACCGTACCGGCCGCCGCGCCACCCCGCAGCGCATCACCACCCACTGCCACGTGCCGCCTGCGAGCCCACCCGCGCTGCCTACCCGTGCCCGGCCCGGTCATGCCGCCCGCACCCGGTGATCATCACCACCGCGGGCAGGCGCGGGCCGCCCGGCCGGGAAGGCGGATAACCACCGACCAGGGGATAGGGGACCCCCAGGTCAGGGCAAACCGCGGGAGGTGCGCAGCATGACCGGCTTGCTGCCGGTGAACCTCACATCGCCGGTAACAGCGGTCAGCGGCAACCCAGGCAGGCGGCCCCGGCAACCCGGCTCCGGCCCCGTCGGCGTCCGGCCCGGACGGCGCACCAGATAATCCCAGGACAGCGAATGCCGTCAGTGCAATGACCCGTGCCATGTATGCAGCTAGCGCGCATAGCTGCAGGTGGCCGGGCTTCTTGTAAACGGCAGGCCAGCGGTTCGAATCCGCTCGCCGGCTCAGGGTTCGGAGGGTTTCGAGCCCTATCCCTTCGACCTGACCATCGACGTGCCGAGAGCGTATCCGTGCCGCACGCCTCCTACCGGGTCTCCGCCTGCCAGGAACGTGAGCGCGGCGAGCACGACCAGCCTGCCGCGCTGCAGGCGCGTGTGGATGAGATCGAAGATAAGAAGTGGCGGACGCTGGAGTCAGCGCTCGCAAGCTCATCCGCAAGCACTGGCGTGATATATTTAAATGTTTCGTGTTCTACATCGGTGACCGTCACGATACTCGTTAGGAATCGCCAGATGGCTGTCGGAAAGCTCTTCCACATCATCCACATGACCGGCCAGCTCAACGAGCTCGAGGCCTGGTACGACGACGTGTTCGCGGTGAAGGTGTTCATGCCGCACAGCTACATGCCCGGAGAGCGCCGTGACGCGTCGCTCGTCTTGCTGGGCGACACGGTCATCGAGCCGCTGGCGCCGGCCTTCAACGAGCCAGACTGGTCGCAGTTCCCGCTCGGCCGGTTCTACAACCGGTTCGGCAACCACTGGCACTCCCTCGCGTACTACGCCGACGACACGGTCGAGATCTGGCGCACGACCCAGCAGCTTGGCCTCCGCACCTACGGCGAGGGCGGCAAGGCGCTCACCGAAGAGCCGGTCTTTGACGAGCAGCACGCCAACACCTCGGTCTTCACGCACCCGAAGGAGACATTCACCCAGATCGAGTTCTTCGACCCGCGTTTCACCAACATGAAGAGCCAGGACCTGCGCTTCCGCCCTGACTGGGACGGGGACTGGTGGATCAAGAATCACCCAGTCAAGACCCCCGGCCTGGCGTATACCACGGTGATCGCCCGTGACCTCGACCGCGCGGTGACGATCTACACCGAGGGGTTCGGCGGCACGCCGCTGCACCAGGGGAGCTCGGACCTGACGGGTACCGATGACGTGTACGTGCAGCTCGGTGACACGGTGATCCAGCTGTCGAAGCCCGTGAAGGACGGCACGATCGCGGCCGAGGACGCGGCCAAGTTCGGCGACAGCCATCACGCGGCCGCCTTCAAGGTGCAGAACCTCGACGACACCGAGGCGTACTTTGCCGAGAAGGGCATCAGGACGGTCGGGCGCGACGACCAGACGCTGATCACCGACCCGGAGACGACCTTCGGCGTGCCGTTCCGCTGGACCACCTGGGACGTCCCGGGCGGGCCACGCGACACCAGGTAGCGCGGTGCAGGTTCAGCGATTTCGCGTGGACCGAGGTAGCTGGCTTCTGCTGATGCTTACGGCTGCTTACGCCGCACGTGGGGCTTCCCGCTTATCCGTCCGGTGTGGTTGCGCGGTCACGGGATCTTCGGCTTTGCCGGGTGGCGTCCCGTGATCGACGCGCCGGTGAGCGGCGGTCACGCTGCTGCAGTAGCCGGCGCCCAGGCCCTCCCGGAGCCGGCCGCGCGGACCGCGGGCGCACGCGCACCAGGTATACCGGGCGCTGGCCACGGTGGCGGTCGATCAGGCTTCGGCGCGCCGGTCGAACAGCCTGCGGGACGCCACGTACCCGACCACGGTCAGACCCACGCACCAGGCCACCGCGGCAATCCACTGGTTCCCGATGTGCGTGCCAAGCAACAGGCCGCGCACGGTCTCGGTGATCGGCGTGAAGGGCTGGTACTCGGCGAACTGCCGCAATCCGGGGCTCATCGACTTGGCTGGCACGAACGCGCTGCTCAGGAACGGTAGCAGGATGAACGGCAGCGGCAGGTTGCTCGCGCCTTCGGGCGCCTTGGCGGACAGGCCCATGGCCATGGCCAGCCACGTCATCGCCCAGGCGATCAGCGCGGCGACGCCGACGGCGCCCAGCCACTTCAGCGCGTCCGCGTGCGGCCGGAAACCAATGGCCACCGCGACACCGAGCAGGACGCCCATGCTCAGCAGGGTCTGGATCACGTTGCCCAGGACGTGCCCGGCGAGCAGTGCGAACCGCGAGATCGACATGGTCCGGAGGCGGTCCACGATGCCCCCGGTCATGTCCGTGCACACCGATACGGACGTGCTCACCATGCTCGAGGTCCCCGTCATGATCAGCATGCCCGGGGCCAGGTAGTTGATGTAGCTCCCGCCGATGCCGGCACCGAGCGTGTTGCCGAACGCGTACTTGAACAGCAGCAGGAAGATCAGCGGCATCAGCAGGCCGCTCACGGACATGGCGGGATAGCGCAGGGCGTGCACCAAGTTGCGGTGCAGCAGTGTGCGGGTGTCGGAGAGCGTGTAGGTGGCGGCGGTCATCGGTCTGCTCCGTTTTCCGTGATCGAGGCGGTTTGGGTCGAGTGGTCGGTCAGGGCGAGGAAGACGTCATCCAGGTCGGGGGTGTGCACGGTAAGCTCGGCCGGTTCGAGGTCCGCCCGGTTGAGCTGCTCCAGCAGGGAGTACAGCGACCGGACGCCGCCGTCGCTGGGCACTTGGAGGGTCAGTTCCTCCTCGTCGCGGCTGATCGTGTCGAGCACGCGGGCCGCCAGGTTGAGTTCGGCCGCGCCGGTGAAGCGCAGGCTCACGTGGCCGCCGGGTACCAGCTGCTTCAGTTCGGCCGAGGTGCCCTCGGCGACGAGCCTGCCGTGGTCCAGCACGGCGATCCGGTCGGCGAGCTGGTCGGCCTCCTCCAGGTACTGCGTGGTGAGGAAGATCGTGACCCCGTCCTGGCCGACCAGGTCGTGGATGATCTGCCACATGGTGCGCCTGCTGCGCGGGTCGAGCCCGGTGGTCGGCTCATCCAGGAAGATGATCCTGGGCTTGCCGACCAGCGTCATGGCCAGATCCAGCCTGCGCCGCATGCCACCGGAATAGGTCGCCAGTGATTTGCCGGCGGCCTCCACCAGATCGAATTTCTCCAGCAGCTCCGTGGCGCGCTGCCTGGATTCGCGCTTTCCCAGGTGGTGCAGATTGCCCATCAGCACCAGGTTCTCGAAACCGGTGAGCAATCCGTCCACGGCGGCGAACTGCCCGGTAACGCCGATCGCGGCACGCACCGCGTCAGGCTCTGTGGCCAGGTCCTTCCCGGCGATCCAGGCCCGGCCCGCGTCCGGTTTGATAAGCGTGGACATGACGCGCACGATCGTCGTCTTCCCGGCCCCGTTCGGGCCGAGCAACGAGAAGACCGTGCCCTCCTTGATGTCCAGGTCGATGCCGTCGAGCACGAGGTTGTCCTTGAATGATTTGCGCAGTCCGCGCACGGCGATAGCAGAAGGCGGCATGCTCATGCCAATTCATCCCTTTCGAAAATGGGCGCGCGTCACCGCGCGGCGAATTCCTTCGCGAGATATTTCGCGGAATCCCGGATCGGCAGCCGCACCCCGCCTGCCAGGGGGCTCACGGCCCCTAGATGGCGGTGGCGCGCCGGATGATGATGTTGCCGACCGAGCTGCGTGCATACACGTGCACGGTCTGCTCGCTCTGTGCCGGCTGGCCGGCGCTTTCCATCAGGTTCTGCAAGGTGCCGGCCTTGGTGCTGACGTCCAGGTATGCGGCGGTGCCCGGGTGGATGCCCACGTCCAGCTCGCCGACGGACGTCTCCAGCTGCAGGGTGCCGCGCGACGCGTCGCCGATGCGGATGCTGCCGTTGGCGGTCTTCGCGGTCACCGAACCGCTCGGGCGCTCGACCGTGATGTTGCCGTTGGCGGTGTTCACCTGGAGATCGCCGGCGACTTCGCCGATCGTGCTGTCCCCGTTGGAGTTCTTGACGACCGCGCTGCCGTCGATGTGGCGGATGCGCACGGTACCGGTGCCGGTGCTGATATTCGCCCGGCCCACCACCTGGTCGACCGTGATGCTGCCGCCGGAGGTATTCAGGTCCAGCGGGCCGGCCTGCTCCAGCTGGATGTCGCCGACGGAGTTCTTCAGCTCGCACTGGCCTAGTTCGCCGGTCACCACGAATCGGCACACGCTGGCGGTGCCGTGCAGCCGGGAGCCGGTGGGCACCTCGATAGTCACGTCGACCGACGGGGTGTTGAAGGCCCGGGGCGGGACGTACATCTTCCACCCCCTCGGCCCTTGGACGGTCAGGCGGCCGGCGGCGAAATCGACCGTGGTCTCCTGGGCGCCACGCACGTCTTCCTTCTTGGCCGGATCGGAGGGCCGGACCTCGACGACGGTGTCGGTACGGTCCGAGGCGACGATCTCGACGTGGCCGACGAACACGTCAACGGTGACGGCGACCGGCTGCGGCGTTTCGAATTTTGGCATGGCTCTTCCCTTAATAGCTTCTTGACTGCGAGATGGGCTGCTGATCAGCGAACCCAGCCGGCGAACTGCTGGCTGCCGATGCGGCCCCGGTTGACGGGCCGATTGGCAGGAGTGCTGTCTAGGGCGGCCGCGGCGGCCCGCACCAGCCAGACGTTGGCGGAGACCTTCTCCTTGCCCGCGGCGTCCTCGATGCGTGCCTTCAACGCTTCGGGCAGGCGCAGGTTGATCCGGGCCATTGCGCTGTCGTCCGCGTCGATGATGGGCGACGGCGCAAGGGCGGCGGCCGGGGCGGAGTCTACGAAGGAATCGTGGGCGGGTGGCGGGGTGACGATGAAGTCGGGTTCACGGCCGCGCAGGCGCAGTTCCACCGAGCCGGGCGCGAGGTCCCTGGTGATCTCGTCGGCCGCGGAGGACAGCGCCTCCAGTAGCGTGAGCCGCACCGCCGAGTCGAGGGGCGCGATGAGTCGCTCGGCGAGCGCGCGAGCGTCCTCGCCGCCGGCTTCGGCGGCTATCGCCAGGTCGGCGCTGAGCTTGGATACGTACGGCGTGAGGTCCATGGCACAACTATGGCACACTGATGGCACGTTGTCAAACCATCATCGGTGCCGTGAAGTGAAATGTGGCACTCTTTTGGCGTAGCGAGGTGCCATACCGGTGCCGGCATGGCGATGCGGGCCCGCGGGCGGCTCACGGGAGTGCGCGTTGGTCCTGATGGCCGACGGCTTCTCCAGCCGCGCATGCGACCAGGCGAATGAGGGAAGTCCACGTAAGTGGAGATCGACGACGTGGCTCGTCTGGCCGATGATTTGGCGGGAATACGCCGCGCGGCGCAGGATGGGCGGGCCGAGTGGCGCTACCACGGCAGGCTCGTCGCGCGCCAGCTCGATGACGACCACCTGGTGATACGTGCCGAGTTCGGTTACCGCGACGCCATCTTGCGGCAGTCTCCCGAAACCTTCAGCGTTCCGCCCCGGTACGCCAGGCACATGATGGTGGTCGCCGACCTCGCGGGAGACGCCGATGCGATCGCGGACGCCCTCGAGGCAGCGTGGCAGCTTCAGCGGGGTGCCGACTGACCGCCGCCGGGCGCCGTCAGCGGTCCGCGGCGGCCGTCCTGCCGCGCTGTCACCCGCGCGGTCCTGCTCGAGGTGGACGGGACCGCCCTGCGCGACCTCCTCGACGCCGGCGCCGTCTAACAGATAACGCTGAGGGCGTGCGGCACCGCGCTGATCCGCAACGGCGGCCTTAGGTAAAATGACTCTCCATCCGCCCCGACCTTCAGCGAACCGTCGAACGTGACGATGATCGTCGGGGCGCGGCCGGTGCTCACCTGGCTGAATTCAATATGGGCACCATCTCTCGCCTTCATAAGAACACGCAAGAAGGTCAACTTCGATGCGTGATGCATACGCACGATCTCGAGCAAGCCGTCGCTAGCGTCGGCCGCCGGGGCGACCTTCATCCCGGCGCCAAGATAGGGAAAGTTCGCGATCACTACCCCGTACCCAACAAATTCCTGCGGCACAGATCCTGTTGCCGCCACGGTGAATCTTGTCGGCTTCCATTTGGCGAGCGCGCGCAAGGCGGCAACCGGGTACACCGCCGGTCCTCGAATCAGTCGGGTCTCATTGGCGATTTGACCGGCTTCCGAGGCGATGCCCAGGTAGACGCTGCCTGCCACAGTCATCTGGGTGCCGTCCGCGCCGCTGATCGCGATAAGGTCCATCGGGCGAGGCTGGCCGGCGAGAAGCAACTGGGCGGCGGCAGCGGGGCTGAACGGGATGCTAAGCGTCCGGGCGAAATCGTTGCCGCGCCCGGCCGGGATAATGCCGAATACGCCATCACCCCGCGGTCTCGCCTCAGCTACCGCGCCCGCGACGGCGCCTGCCATTCCGTCCCCGCCGACGGCCACCACCCGGTCGCCCCGTGCTGCTGCCTCGGCAGCCAGCGTGCATGCGTGCTGCAGGCTGCTGCCCTGGCAGGTCTCGTAGCGGACACCGGCGGCATCCAGTACCGCGTGAACGGCTGGCAGGCACCGGGCGGCCTTCCCGCCACCGGCGGCAGGGTTGACAATCATGATGAGCGGAGTGGCCATTCCGGCATTCTTCCAGGCCGCCCAACCGGTTGGTACGCTGGCGACGGTGAACCGGCTCCGCTATGCCGCCCCGAATGCCATAACTATGGCGAGCCTGGTTCTGGGCATGCTGGCCGTCCAGAACGCGTTCCAGGGGCAGTATGCGGCGAGCGCCTATTTGATTGTGTTCGCCAGTATCGTCGACACGGTGGACGGCTTGGCCGCCCGGCTGTTGCACGCCACGAGCGCCTTCGGCAAGTACCTGGACACGCTGTCCGACGCCGTCACGGTCGGGGTGGCGCCCGGCGTACTGGTCTACGCCGTGTACTTCAAGGGCTGGGCCCTCGGCGGCGTGATAGCCGCCGGCTGGACGGCCGCCGTGCTGGCCCGGCTCGCCTACTTCCAGGCTACCGAGGCGAGCGACCCGCTCTATTTCATCGGGCTTCCCTCACCGCCAGCGGCCGATATCCTCGTCGGCTTCGTCTTGGTCAGCTCCCGGGTCTGGCACCACTATCGGTACCCATGGCTCGTCCTCGCCTTGATGGTGGTGCTGTCGTTCCTCATGGTCTCGAAGCTACGGGTGGAAAAGGGGGCCTTCTTCACTCCGGAACGTATCGTCCGGACGTGGCGCGGCCGGGCTTTCCTACTTGGTTTCGTCTTTGCCGCTGTCCTTCCGTGGGCCGCTCCCTTCGTGGTCTTTTCCACGATGCTCATCTTGGTGACCGCCCGGGAATTGCTGGCTCGGGTCCGGAAATCCGGCGGCCGGGCGGCGGCACGGATTGGTGAGGTGAACAGCGTAACCGCCGACGAGTAGCAGAACGGTCAGCGCCACTACGGTGAGTGTCGGCGGTTCCCACATCCCGAGGGTGCCCCTGGATGCGCGGTAAATGACCAGCACGACGAAACCCATGTCTACGCAGAGATCCGCGAAGGTGAGGGCGGCCCAGACCCCGAACTCCAGCCAGTTCTTCCTCACCGGAACGGGATACCTGAGCTGTCCCACGCGGATAGGGCCTCGCGGGCCGCCTCGTATCCGGCCCGGATAACAGACGGGAGCTGCGTTGTGTCGGTATAGGACGACGAATTGAAGTGGGGGCGGATGTACACGTCCGCGCGCGCTATCTGTCCGGACTCGAGGCTCTTCGAGCCGATTTCCATGACCCGTAGCAGCACCTGCCCGATACTGGGGGCCACGAGCGGGGCGCCCAGCGGGTTCAGGCGGCTGCGAAGGACCCGGCCGAGCGGGAGACTGTCGGAGTAGTCGTACGGTTCGTCAGCGGCGTAGAAGGGCTCCGTGACGTTGACGAGGATGAGCGCGCCGAGCGCCGTGCGGTTGACCAACGGCAGCACGGGGAGGTTGTTGAGCACGCCCCCATCGGCCAGCAGGTGCCCGTCCGGCCCCACCACGGGAGGGAGCAGGACCGGGAGCGAGCAACTGGCCCGCACCGCATCGCGCAGCGAGCCGGCGTCGCGAACTACCAGTTCCGCCGCGGTCAGGTCGGTGATCGTACACAGGTAGGGGATCCACAGGTCCTCAACGCGGCGGTCACCGAAGATCGCGTTCAGGACCCTGTTGAGCTGGACGGAACCGACGATCGAGGTTGTGGGGATCGTGTAGTCCATCAGCCGCCGCCGGGGGACGCCGAAGAGCCTCACGTTACGCCGCTCGACCTGCCCGGGCGTCCAGCCCATGGCGAACTGGCCGCCGACCAGGGCGCCGGCGCTTGTCCCGCAGATCACATCGACCGGGACGCCGTGTTCGTGGAGCGCCCTCAGCACTCCGGCGTGACCGAAACCCCGTATGCCACCTCCGCTCAGGACGAGGCCGACCGGGACGTCGAGCAGGAACCGGGCCAGGCGCCCGAGGTGCGCAGGGTTATCCGGGATGACGTGATGAGCCCGGCTGAGCTGACGCAGGCTGAGCCATTGTCCCGTCTGCCAGGTGCCCGGCCGCGGGTCATCGTGCAGCAGCACCAACTCCCTGCGGGCCTTCCGCGCCATGCTGCCGGCGTGCAGGCGCTGCTCCGTCTGCCCGAGCCGCGGGCTCGCGCCGGCCCGGCCGACCAGGAGCACCACGTCCGCCTCCCGCACGCACAACCGGTCCCAGAAGCCCGGATCCCCGGCGTCCCGAGACGGAGCTTCCGGCCCCGGCGAAGGGGCATACAGCACGAGGTCATGACGGTCTTCCTGGTCGCGCAGCCAGCCGGCGAGCCCCACGGCTTCCGCGCCGTCGGCGTCGGCGGTGGCTCCTGTCCCCACGGCCGCCTCCACGGCACCGGGGCTCAGCACCGCTACCTGCAGGTGCCCGGACAGGAAGGCCCCTAGGACCTCGGCGAAGCGGGCCACCTCGGGCGGCGAGATATCGCCGGCTGCCACCAGGGCGACGCTGCTCACGGACGGTTGCGCCGCCGACGGGGCGGATGGAGGCCGGGCCAGGCGGCGGGCCAGCGTCGCCATGATCCGGCGCATGGCCGACACATCGCTGAACAGGTACAGCTCCACGCTCTCCGCGGTGAGCCGGTAAAGCTCCGTGTCGCGCACGGCGGCGACGGTGGCCGTCCGAGGCTCTCCGGTCAGCAGCGCCATTTCTCCGATCAGCTCTCCCGGGCCGAGGTCGCGGATGGCTCGTTCGGCTCCGGGCTCACCGACCAGCATGCGCACCCGCCCGGTGACGACGACGTACAGGCTGTCCCCGAGATCTCCCTCCCGGAAAAGGATCTCGCCGGCCTCCAGCGCGACCCGGGTGAACGACCGCTCGAGGTCCAGCCAGCGCTGGGCGCCCAGGGCGGCCCGGACGCCGAAGTCGCGCATGGGCGGCAGCACGGGTACTTCGGCCATGAGCTTCGCGATGCCGGTCCCGTACCGCGCGCGGAAAGCTTCAGCGACCCGGAAATCGTCGGCGCCGAGGGCCGCGGCGACGGCTGGGAACATGGCGGACGACAACCCGGAACGCCGCACCACCGCGTGCAGGAGTGCCGCCCGGGCGCCAGGGTCAGCCGGCACGAGCTGCCGCCAGGAATCAATCGCCCGGTCGAGGTCGTGAGCGGTCGGGACCAGGCTCTCGGCGGACCCGGCCGGGACCCTGCCGTCCTCGCTGCCCGAGAAGACGGCGATGGCCCGGTGCAGTTGGTCGAGAACCTTCCGCACCCTGGTGTCGATGGAGGCCAGGGCCTCGGCTGCGGCCGCCTCCGGGGCGTCGGGACCGGGGACGGACACCTCAGGCCTCGTAGGTTCCGGCCCGGAGCCGGCGTACGAGCATGGTGATGATGTCGGCGGCGACCTCGGGCCGCCGCGCCATGAGATCGAGGAGGGTCGTCCGATCCAAGATGAGCAGGTCCGTATCGACCGTGGCCACTACGTCAGCCGACCGCGGCGCGGGGTCGAGCACGGCCAGTTCCCCGAACAGCGAGCCTGGGCCCAGCCGCGCCACAACCTGATCCCCATGCTGGACCGCGGCCTCACCGGCTCGCACGATGTACAGCTCATCACCATCTTCGCCCTCCGTCACGACGCGCACCCCGGTGGACACCGAGTACGGTCTCAGCCTGTCCGACAGTTCGGAGAGGACCTGGTAGGGCACGCGCCCGAAGATGTCGACCGTCCTCAGCCAGACGACGGAGGCGACCTCTGGCGGGTACGTGTCGATTGAGCCGAGTTCTGACATGCCGGGCGCTTTCTTGTCGGTGCTTTCGGCGGAGCCGTTTACTGTGGCCAAGCCGAGGCGAACCAGGCTCAGCGTCCAGCTGCTGAGAGACGGGTCATCTCCCATCAACGCAAGGCGTTCTTCGGCTGTCGTGGCGGCGGGCACGAGGTCCGCGCCCAGCTTGCGCAGCGTCGCAAGCGGCCCGTGATCCTCGGCCAGGGCCACCACCGGGAGCTTCAGCCACTTCGGCAGCGTCACGTCGAGCAGCTCGATGGCGTTGGCCCGGTCGTCAGCTACTCCGTTGGCCATCCGCGCTTCGGCATCAAGCAGGATGTCCGCCATGGGGGAACCGGAGTCATCGCGCGAGCAGCAGACCAGCGAGAACACGTTGGCCTGGATCCGGGCTAGCTCTTCGTGCAGGCACTGCGCCAGCAAGGGCCAGGTGCCGGACAGGTCGCGCTCGGCGGCCAGCAACGAGCGGGCGCTTTGGACCTGGACCTGTACGGCCGCGCCGAGCCGCTCGTCGTCAAGCAGGGGGGTGCTTGCGCGCAACTCCGCCCGCGCCTGCTCCTGGTCGAGGTATGAGGCGCCGGGAGCAAGCCGGCCAAGCAGAGCGTCGACCCCGTCGGAAGACCCGTTGGCCGACGGCGCCGCCGCGGCGGCGAAGCCGCGGTTCGTGGCGCGCCGCAGGGCCGTCACGTACTGGGCCGTCGTCGTCCGGGTGAGCAGCAGGTAAGCGACCGACACCACGACCAGGAGCGCGACGAAGGGCACGACGTTGGCCGGGTGCAGCCACGTCAGCAGCAGCAGCAGTACGCCGCTGAGGATCAGGGCCACCGAGCCGAGCCAGCCCTCGGTCGCCACGCGCGCGGGCAGGCGGCGCTCTCGGGGCATCGGCTGGAACAGTAGGACGAACGTCGGGGCGTCTACCCCCTTGTCCAGCACCTGGTTCGCGAACATGGTCAGCGCGACCAGGGCGAAGAACGCGGTACCGACGCCGATCAGGCCGCCGTAAAGGGTTGCCGCCAGCGACGTGGCCGTCATGGCAAGAGGCATGATGAGCAAGGTGCCGCGCACTCCCAGGCTCGTGATCAGCCGCCCGGCCAACAGGGCGGCGACCAGGACCATCGCGAGCGTCATCCCGGCGGTGAAGGTGCCGAAGAAGCCGGCCAGGGACGGCTGGGTCGGGAAATGCCGGGCGGCCTGCTCGTAAAAGACGTACTCGATCAGGTACGCCGTCAGCACGGTGAAGGTCTTCAGGCTGAAAATGGCCCGGGTATACCGGTCTTGCACCAGCGGTCTCAGGCCCTCCCGCCGGTTCCTCTTCGCTTCCTGGCGCGTTTCGTTGACGTCCCGGAGGATGCGGGCGAGCGAAAGGGCGTACAAGCCGAGGAACACGGCAGACAGCAGCAGCAGGTTGACGGTGCCGGTGGCGGCCACGATCGCCGGGATGAGCAGACCGCCGACGACAGACGCCAGCATCACCCCGAGCCCGACCAGAGGCAACAGCCGCTTGCCCTGGCGCAGGTCGAACAGGCGGGAAACGAGTTCCCAGAGGCTAAGCGTGGTGTAGATGAAGAGCAGGCGGAACCACGCCATCATCAGGAAGATGAAGCCGTGGTTCCCGGTCGTCTTGATTCCGGCCCACAAGAGCAAGATGGTGGCGGCCAGCACGAAGTTGAGGGTGAGCGTTTGCGTCCGGAACCTGACGCGGCGGCCCAGGAAGGCCAGCCCGATACCGAAGGCAATGACCAGGAAGCCGTTGACGATGTATACGTAGGGCAGTTTCTGTATGCCGGAGCGGGTCAGGAAGATGGCGTTGGCGGCCGAGTAGTACAGGACGAGGGAAAGCCCGAGCATGAAGGAACTAACCATCACCGTCCGGAGACGGGTGACCTCGTCGCTGCGAATGCCGAGCCCGGCGAGGAGACGCTCGCTCGATTTCACCTTCCCGTTCAGAAGCCGGCCTCCGCGAACGTGACGAAGTGCCCGGCCGCCTCATCCCAGAGATTTGTCCGCAGCGTCTTGGCGCTCGACCTCAAGGTCAGGGTGGCGCCCGGCTGCAGTTGCGGGTAGGCGGCTTGGGCTTGCGGCAGGAGGTAGTTCGGGATGCGAGGCGCCAGGTGGTGGATGTGGTGGAAACCGATATTACCGGTAACCCACTGAAGGAACCGGGGCAGCGCGACCCGGGAACTGCTCGCAAGCGACGCTTCCACGTAGTCCCAGTCCGCGTGCCGTCGCCAGTAGGTCCCCGGGAAGAAATGCTGCACATAGAAAAGGTAAACGGCCGGGATTCCCCCGAAAGTCAGGACCATGAGCTGGACAGCTATATATCTGGACGGCCCCATCCAGGCAGACATGAGCACGACGTAGCCGACGATCGCCAGGTTCGTCAGGTATACCGATATCCTGAGGCGCCGGCCGGTCAATCTCGGGTCCATGCGGAGGCGCTGGGCGATGACGAACTTTATTACCGGGCCAACGGTCAGCAGGAAGAGGGGATGATGGTAGATCCGGTAATACAGGCGCTGGCCGGGTGAGGCGGCCCGGTACTCGTCGGTGGTCATCAGCCAGAGGTCACCGGACCCTCTCCGGTCGAGGTCACCTGTCGTGGCATGGTGCCTTATATGCGCCCTCGTCCAGTAGGTATAGGGGGTGAAGACGATAACCCCGATGACGCTGCCCGCCAGGGTATTCAGCCGGCGTGAGCGGCTGAATGACCCATGGCCGCAGTCGTGGAAGATGATGAAGGCCCGGATGGTGAAGACCGCGATGACGAGCGAGGAGACCGCACCGAGCGCCCAGGACACAGCAATCACCCGGTCGGTGAGGATCCAGCCGGCCGCCAGCCCGATGGCCGTCGTCGCCAGTTGCGCCGGGCTCCGCCAGGTCGGCCGCTGGAACTCCTTGAGCACGCCTCGTTCGACCATGACGCTCATCGGGACCCCCCTAGAACGCTTCGTACCCTTCGGCTGCGGTTAGCCCAATTATGACCGAAGACGTCCCGGCTCGGTATGGTCGCTCGGACCAGCGGAAAGAAGGCCGGGAGGCGACTCCAGGGGTCCGCTTAAGCCTTGCCGACCTGGAGATGCAGCGCCGCAGGCGGGCGCAGCGGCCCACCGTGTCCGGCCAGACCCCGCCGATGGGAGCCAAAGCCGCTCCGGCTGCGCCCAACGCCTCGGCTCACCACCTCACAGCCGCGAAAGACTGAGGGTGGTATAGAGTTAGCCGCAATTACCGCATTCCTACTCATCGTATCGGGTACTAGTACAATGGGTGTTCAGGTATACGACCGTAAGCAGGGAGTTGTCTACGACGAACCGCAGTACGGCGAAAAAAGGCTCCATCTTCTCTACGAGACAGCGTTTGGCAGGCTTCTGCTCGGGGCTATTTTCGCCCGTCCGTGGTATTCAGGCCTGAACGCCATTCTGGATAAAAGACCAAGTTCGGTGAGAAAGATCCAGCCGCTCGTCGAGCGGTTCGGTATAGACATGAGCGAGTACCCAGAGCAGAGCTACACATCCTACGACAGCTTCGTCACCCGTAAGATTGACCCGGCGAAGCGTCCGATAGCCGACAACCCAAATGCCCTGATCGCGGTGGCAGATTCCAGGCTACTAGCCTACTCGGTCACCGGCGATGGCCGTATTCCTGTAAAGCAGAGCTCATACACTACAACCGAACTTCTTAGAGATCCCGGGCTGGCTTCCGCATACAGCGAAGGCATCTGTCTGGTATTCCGCCTTGGCACGGAAGATTACCACCGCTATTGCTTTGCGGACGACGGTGAAGTGATCCGAACGAAATCCATAAACGGGGTACTGCACTCCGTGCAACCCATTTCCTCGAAGCGCTATAAACCTTTCAGCGAGAACTACCGCGAGTACTCAGTCATCGAGACCGTCAATTTCGGCGCCGTTGTGGTTGTTGAGGTGGGAGCGCTCCTTGTCGGCAAGATCAATAATCATGACGTAACTCATTGCCTGCGTGGCCAGGAAAAAGGTTACTTCAGCCTTGGCGGATCGGCGATAGTCATCTTGCTGAAGCCCGGTACCGCTGAGATCGACTCGGATATCATGGAGTATTCTCGAAAACAAATCGAAACTAAGGTCCGGCTAGGTGAGAAGGTCGGAGAGAAAGTCTCCGGGCCTTAGCAGGGTCGGGTGGGCGAGATGACGGCCACGGTGTTGCTCGTGGAGGACGAGCGTAAGCTGCGGGAGCTCGTCCGGTCATACCTGGAGCGGGCCGGGTTCACCGTGTTGTCGACCGGCTCCGGCGCGGAAGCCATCACCATGGCCACCTCGGCGGTACCGGACCTGGTGGTTCTTGACCTGGGCCTGCCGGATGTCTCAGGCGAGGCGGTAGCCCGCGAGCTACGCGGCGCCGGTCCGGTGCCCATCCTGATACTCACCGCCAAGGCGGCCGAGGAGGACCGGATCGCCGGGCTGGAACTCGGTGCCGATGACTACGTGACCAAGCCGTTCAGCCCTCGGGAGCTGGTGCTTCGGGTCCAGGCGATCCTACGCAGAGGCGGGCCGTTGACGGCCCCGCGCGCCACCAGCTACGGCGGCGGGATCCTGATCATCGACGAGCCGCGCCGCGAGGTCACGGTGCGCGGCGCGGACGTAGAGTTGACCCCGACCGAATGGGGGATCCTGGTGGCGCTGGCCACGGTTCCCGGCCGGGTGTACTCGCGCGCTGAGCTGATCAACCGGGTACGCGGGTATGAGTTCGAGGGTTATGAGCGCACCGTGGATTCCCACGTGAAGAACCTGCGCCGTAAGGTCGAGCAGGATCCGGGCGCCCCTCGGATCGTGCAGACCGTGTTGGGCGGCGGGTACCGGCTGGGCCTGGCCCGCGATGACTGACGGCTAGACCGCGGGCGCAAGCGGCAGGACCAGGGTGAACCGGGACCCGTTGCCGGGCTCGCTGGCGACCTCGATGCGGCCCTCATGGGCGCGGGCCAGTTCGGCCGCGACGGCCAGGCCGATGCCGCTACCGGCGGTCTGGTTGGTGCCGGGGCCGCGCCATAGGCGGTCGAACACGTGTAGCTGGTCTTCCGGGCTGATCCCGGGTCCGGTATCGCTGACCTCGAGCCGGACCTGCCCGCCGTTCCTGGACAGGCTCATCCCGACCTGCCCGCCGGGCGGGGTGAACTTCAGCGCATTGCTGAGGAGGTTGGTGATGACCTGGTGGACCCGTCCCGGGTCGGCCAGGACCGGCGCGGGCTCGAGCCGGCGAGTGAAGCACACCCCCGCGGTCGCGAAGCTGGCGTCCCATCCCTCGGCCTCCGCCGCCGCGATCTGCGCCAGGTCGCACGGCTTCCGGTTCAATTCCAGGGCCGCGGCCTCCGCCGCGGCCAGGGTTTGCAGGTCCTCAACCATCCGGCCCAGCCGCAGCACTTCCTCATGGAGCGAGGCCGTCTGCTCGGGAGTGTGCGCGACCAGACCGTCGAGCAGCGCTTCGGTGTTGACCTGCAGTACGGCCACGGGAGTCCGCAGCTCGTGCGCGACGTCGGCGACCAGGTTCCGCCTGAGCTGCTCCTGCATGGTCAGGCTGTCCGCCATCTGGTCGAAGGCGACCGCCAGTTCGCGCAGCTCGGCCGGTGCATCGGCCACCTGACCGACCCGGGCCCGCCGGTCTCCGCGGCCCATCGCGCGCACCGATTCGATGAGCCGGGTGACCGGCCGGGTGATCCTTCGTGAGACCAGCACCGCGGCCAGCAACGCCAGCACGGCGGCCAGCCCGGCCGCGCCGATCACCGCGCGGACCAGCGAGGCGCGCAGATTATACACCGAGGCGGTCAGGCCCTGGCCGGTGAACCGGACCAGCAGAGTGCCGATCTGCCGACCTCCCGACGTCAGCGGCCTGCGGGTGATCCCGCTCAGACCGCGTGGCACCGTCAGCGTGGAGACGACCACGCGGCTCTGGTCGTTCAGGACCGCGGCCTGCGCGCCGTCGCTTTCGGCCAGCTTGAGGGCAGGGGCGAGGTCGACGTCGTACCAGCCGGGCTTGCCGGTGTTGTAGGTGGAGACGGCGTCGACCGCGAGCGAATTGGTCAGGTCATCGCGGCGCTGCTGAACCAGGACCGAGATGTCCCGGTCGGTGAAGAGCACCGCCAGTACCGCGACCAGTGCCACCGCCAGCACGGCCACCGCGATGAACGCCAGCGCCAGTCGGAGCCCAACCGTCCCTTGGCCGCGGAGCCTGCGTTCGTTATCCACCGCCAGCACCCGCCTTCCTAAGCACGGCGTCGGCAGCGCCGCCGTACCTGGTATCGCGGGCGCCACCGTGAGTGTCTCCACGCCTTTACCATCGCCCTGCCAGGCGTTATCCGCAACTGACCGGCCCGTTCAGCTTGCTCCGGTTACCGGCGGGAATGCGGCGGAGGCCGCTCATCGGCCCGGTCCTGGCCGCGCTGGGTGTGCGGGCAAGGCTGCGGAGGGCCACGACGTCGGCGGCGACCGCGGCTGGCGGCTAGCCGCCAGCCGATCACGGCCAGGCCCGCGGCGAAGGCCAGCCACGGTGCCGCGACGATCAGGTCATCGCCGGTCAAGTTTCCTCCCACGGGTGCGTGGTTCTTCCCCGTCATCAGACCGGCCGGAGGCGGGGGCAGGGTGCAGGCAGCGTGGTGAACGTGTGGAGATGGCGCCTCCATCCGGCCTCCACATGCGACACGCGCGGCCACCACATCGGCCCGCTATCACACCAGCGACGACTATTTCAGCCGGCGGAAGGGAGACGACACATGTCCGTTTTCTGCCGTGTCATCACCGGCGTGAGCGGGTCACCGCGGAACTTGCAAGCGCTCCGCTACGCGGCGGTAGTGGCTCGCAGCCAGGATGCCACGCTGATCCCCGTCGTAGCCTGGGTCCCGCCGGGCGGTGACGCGGCCGACCGGCGGCATCCGTCCGGTTACCTGCGGCGCATCTGGGTGGAAGACGCCCGGGCGCGCCTGCACACTGCGCTGGACGCTGCACTTGGCGGCCTGCCTGACGACGTGGTCACCGAACCGAGGGTGATCCGTGGCGAGGCCGGTGAGGTTCTTGTCCGTGAGGCCAGCCATCCCGGTGACCTCCTGGTCATCGGGACGGGAAGGCATGGCAGCGTTGGCCGCCTCCTCAGCGCACAGGTCAACCGGTACTGCCTGGCGCACGCTTGCTGCCCAGTGCTAGCCATCCCGCCCACCGCCCTGGAAATAGAAGCCGGGCACGTATTGCACCGCTGGGCCTTCCGGCATTCCGGGCTGACCTTCAGCGAACTCGCTGCCGACAGGTGATGATGCCCATGTACTCCAATCCTCAGCTCACGGGTCAGATCGGCGGTGACCGGCAGCGCGACATGCTGGCCCGCGCCGAGCAGTGGCGCCGGGCGCAGCGGTTCCGTTCCCGGTCCAGGACGGCACCCCATGCGGCGCCGCCTGAGCGCCGTCTCGGGCGGGCATCGCGAACGATGGCGAGGCTGCGTTCTGTGATTCCCCACCGACCTCGGCCTATCGCTGACGCCGAGGCGCCCGAGGGTTCACGGCCAGCCCGGGGCTTAGGCCAGGGCTGGCCCGGCGGTTACGCCGGGTAGGCGGTTGGGGTGGTGGTGTAGGTGCGCCCGGCCGGGGTCCGCCAGACCAGGACGCCTGGTTCGGGCTGTTCGAGGTGCCGTCCTTCGGCTGCTTGGCCCAGTGGTGGTGGCGGCACAGCGGACCGCGACCATCAGTAACTCCCGCCCCGGTTATGCCGCGGCAGCTGGATAGGCGGCGTTGTCGAATCATACGATTGTGTTATGACACAACCGGAAGTTCCTGAAGGGTTGCCCTCGCCATCGTCGGCGCTCCTGCAACTCGCCCGGCTGAAGTCCGGCATGAGCCAGCGCGAACTGGCCGAACGAGCCGGGGTCCCAGTCACGATGATCTCTGCTTATGAACGCGACCAGCGACAGCCAACTCTCACCACACTGCTGAGGCTGATCCACGCTGCTGGCTTCGACCTCCGCCTGCACCTGGCCGCCTACGATCCGCATGACGACATACTCGCCGGGCTGGAAGCGGACCGCTCCGAATCCGAGCGGCTGCGCCGCGACCGCCAGCTTCAGGCATGGCGCCAGGCCGCTCCCGCAGAAGATGTGGCGTGAGCCACCTGGAGCAGGCTGCCGGTGCACCAGAGCTGAACGCCGCCGCCATCGTCGCCGCGCTGAACCGGCATCAGGTGCGCTACGTAATCATCGGCGCTTTCGCCGCCATCGCGCAGCAAGCCCCGATACCTGCCACAAGAGACATCGACCTCACGCCAGAGGCAAGCCAGGAGAACCTGGCCAGGCTGTCGCTAGCGCTGAAGGAGCTCGGTGCGCGGATCCGGACCGAGGCGGTGCCGGAAGGGCTGCCTTTCAGTGACGATGCCACGTCCCTGGCAGCAGCCGATGTATGGAACCTGATCTGTGCTGACGGCGAGTTCGACATCTCGTTCCATCCGGCGGGCTTTGCCGGAGGGTACGCCGAGCTGGCGGTCAACGCGCACCGCCTTCGCGTCGGTGAAGTGGAGGTCGTCGTCGCAGACCTCGCAGACGTCATACGCTCCAAAGAGTCAGCCGGGCGCCCGAAAGACCTGCGCGTGCTACCCCTGCTCTACAGGCATCAATCCACCCGGCCCGGCGGGAACGGATGACGGCAACCTGTGTAGTTATCGCTTACGCGGCTCACTGTTCTGGTATTCCCATATAACTCGTTGAGCTGGGAGAACAGCTTTGGTTTACGATTACCGACGACGGATTGGGAACTGACCATGTACCGGGCTTCCTGACAGCGGCCAGACCTAACCTCGTCCACGGTCCTGCGCGGCGCCGGGCAAAAGAAAACCCGGCCCACAAGGAGCCGGGTGGTATGCGAGAACTATAACGCAGTTCCCGTGTGAAGTCCTCCGCCTGGGATGACTGCAGCTGCTACCAGCCAGCTGGACGCCGGTACTGGCCGACTGGGTCGGGCAGTTGATGAGCCTTCAGGTCGCCAGATGTCAGCCTCGCCCACCAGTGCCGGCCCGCACCCGTGCTGGCGGTTCCGAAGGAGATGGGCAGCCACGTTGACATCGGAGCCCTTCTCCTCCCGGTTCGCGTAGGACACCATGAACACGGCTCCGGTGACTGGGGCGCCCCCTCCGTCCTGGATCATCACGGGCCATGCCGGGCTCACGACCTGCGGTCGGCCGCATGAGGTCCGCAGCAACGACGAGCAAGACGCCCATGACGAGCGGGCCGAGCGCGCGCGGCGCCTGGAAATCCTCCAGCGTGCCGGAAGCGAATTTGAGCCGGTGCCGTTCGACGCCGAGGCGGCCCGCATCTTCGGCAGCGTCACGGCGGCGGTCATCGCCGCTGGCCGCAAACCGCGAGGCAGAGTCGTGGGGCTGATGATCGCGGCTACGGGCCAGCCGTTGTTCACTGGCCCACCCGATAGTGCATCCGCCTCCTCGACCATCGTGGGAGGTGCACCGGGATGCAGTGTGTCCGGACCTTGTGACGAGCGCAAGGGGAAACAACTGTCCACGGTGTTGCACCCGGGATGGTCAGCGGTGAGAGCTGGGCAGCGCCGGCGGGGCGGCTAGCGTGGTGGGGAGGACGCGGAGGTAGTCGGGTGGCTCAATGCCGGGCGGGAGCCCGTCGGCTGCCACGGGCTGGCCGAATATCAGTCCTGCCGGTATATGGCCGGCCCATGCTGACAGGCCGCGATCATCGCCGGAGTCGAGCGTCGATCCGCTGCGTGTCTTGGCCGAGGCCTCGTCGATGGGGACTTGCCATAGGGCGGTCTCGCGGATTTCTGCGCTGCTGGGCTTGCGTACCTGTTCCCAGCGGCCGCGGAGGAGGTGCTCCACCACTGCCCGGAGACCGGCGATGATCTCGTCAGGCTCGGTGATCGCGGCAGCGTGCCCGTGAATGGTGACAGACCGGTAATTCATGGAGTGATTGCGGGCTGAGCGGCCGAGTACCAGCCCGTCGAACAGAGTCGCTGTGATGCAGACCGGACTGCCGGCTGCTGCGTCGCGAAACAGGCCCGCGGCATGTGACCCGTGCAGGACGAGCGATCCGCCGAGACGGCCATGTGCCATCGGCAGCACGACCGGGCGCCCGTGGCGCACAGCCGCCACGTGGCTGAAGGGAGCCGCGTCCAGCACGGCATGCACGGCCGCTATGTCGTAGCGGGCGCGGTCGGGCTTGCGGCGTACTCGCACCAGCCGGGAGGGCGTGCAGCCGACGGTGGAGGGGTCGGTGGTCATGGTCATCAGGCTAGGCGGCAACTGGCACGACTGTATGATCCAGTTTCGTGGCTTCAGACTGGTCCAGTGGTATCGACCTCTTTCTCGACCTAGACTGGTCAGGCGGCCTGCGCAATGGCATCGAGCATGCACTGCGTGAGGCGATCTGCGGTGGCCGCCTGACTCGCGGCGCGATTCTGCCGTCATCCCGTTCCCTGGCCCGTGACCTGGGTGTGGCCCGCGGCACGGTCAGCGCTGCCTACGATCAGCTTGCCGCCGAGGGGTATCTCGACGTCCGGCAGGGGACACCTGCCCGCGTCCGCTGGCTGCAGCGGCACAGGCCACCAGCGGCAGATTCCCCGGAGCCGGCCGCACATCCTCGATGGGATTTCCGGCCTGGCCGGCCTGAGAGCGCAAGTTTCCCTCGCCATGCATGGGCGCGGGCGCACCGTCAGGTCATGTCGCACGCGCCTGACGAGGTCTTCGGGTACGGTGACGTGCGCGGAAGCGTCGAGCTACGCGATGCCCTGACGGACTACCTGGGCCGTGCCCGCGGGGTCGATACCGACCCCGCACGTCTGCTTGTCTGCAACGGATTCACCCAGGCCCTCACCTTGATCTGCTGCACGCTGCGGACCGCCGGCGCCACTACTCTGGCGGTCGAAGACCCAGGCGCCCGCCGCTACCGACAGCTCGCCGAAGCTGCAGGCCTCAGCGTGGTGGCTGTGCCCTGTGATCAGGACGGCTTGCGGATCGACCTGCTCCCACGTTCGGGTGCTTCGGCGGTTCTGGTGACCCCGGCTCACCAGTACCCGCTGGGTGTGACTATGTCTCCTGCCCGGCGCATTGCCCTGGTGGAATGGGCCCGCCGCCACCAGGCCCTGATCATCGAAGACGACTATGACGGCGAGTTCCGCTACGACCGGCAGCCCGTGGGTGCCCTTCAGCAGCTAGACCCCGAATGCGTGATTTACGCCGGATCTGCGAGCAAGACCCTGGCGCCAGGTCTCCGGCTGGGCTGGATCAGCTCGCCGACCTCCCTAGGCAAGGCTCTCCGGACCGCTAAGCAGCACCTCGACCGCGGCAGCAGCATCCTGGAGCAGCTCACCTTCGCCGAACTCATTGCGAGCGGCGCGTTCGATCAGCACGTGCGCCGCATGCGGGCTAGTTACCGGCGCCGCCGCGACGACCTGCGGCACGCCCTCGCCGCGAATCGTCCAGACTTGCACCTGGCTGGTATCTCCGCCGGGCTGCACGCCCTGATCTACCTGCCCGAGCGCGGGCCCTCCGAGCATCAAATCCGGACGCGCGCCGCCGGGCGCTCCATAGGGCTTCACACCCTGGCCAGCTATTGGCACAGTCCACCTGAGCCGTGCCCCAAGGCGATCATCATCGGCTACGCCACTCCCGCCAGCCACGCCTACCAGCCCGCACTCGGCGCGCTCACCCGCCTCCTAGCCCTGAACTAGGCCGGGAACGAGGACGTTCCTCGGGACCACAGGGCGCGGCTGGGCCGGTACCCGGCCTCGGCCCGGGCATGGTCACACCCGCCGCGGGCGATCGGGACCACCCGGACCGGCAGGCCGGCCAGGTCGTCCCCCGGGGTTCCGCCGGGCGGCGGGCCGGGTGCCGGGCCGCGGCGGCCAGCAGGTCCCGCGCGTCCCGGCGTCCACCAGCCCGTACCCGGCGACATCGGCCGGGGTACCGGACTGGCCCAGCGCGGTGGCCAGCGGCACGGTGATATTCACCAGCGCCGCCACACCCGGGCCGGTACCGGGCCCCCGGCCCGCACGGCCGCCGGGGCTGGTCCCGCCGGGCGGGCCAGATCCGGGCCCGCCGGTCCCCGCCCGGGCCGTCGTCTTCGTCCTGCGAGCCGTCCGAGTCGCCTCCTCGCCGTCCGGCCCGCGATCGGGGAACGGGTCCTGGATCATCCGCCGCCCCCGTGCGGAGAAGCTGTATCCTGCGCCTAGTCTGACATATAGGTGCCAGTGTATCTACTAGTAAACGAACATTTGTTCAAGACTTTCAGGCAAGAGATTGCGCTGCCCGTATGCGATCAGGGGTGAGAGCTTCCATGGCCGCCACCACCGGCTCGAGACCCGGGCGGGCGGTGACGATCCGGACCACCGTCTCGTCCAGGCCCTGGGACAGGCGGGCGTAGGCCGCCGCGGCGCCGCTGGCCGGGCCGAAGTAGCCGACCGAGGCGAGCAGGTCGTCGGGCGCGGCATCGACGAGGGACCGCATCGGCTCCCCGTCGTTTCGCCTGCGCTCCAACTCCGAGAGGATGTCGCCGAACCCCATCTGACCGAACATTCCCCGGTACCCCGCCGTCAGCGGGGTTCCCGGCGCGGCCATCGCGTAGGCAAGCACCTGAGCGCCCAGTGCCTGACGGGCCGCGGCTACGTCGTCGTCGACGCAGACCCGGATATACATGGTCAGCGGCACTTCGCCTGGGTCGCGCCCGACCCGCGCCGCCCCCTCCGCGACGAGCCGGCGGCTCTCGGCGATCCGCGACGGAGTTGCCCAGTTCAGTAGGGCGCCATCGGCCTGCTCGCCCGCCAGGCGGAGCATCTGCGGGCCGAGTGCCCCCAGATACGCCGGGACGCGGGGCAGGCCGGCCGCCCCGCCCAGCGATGCGCCGCGCACCCGCAACGCCGGTCCCTCGTAGGTGATCGTCTGGCCGGCCAGCAGCCCGCGCAGGACGGTGAGGTAGTCACGCATGACCGCAATGGGCCGGTCGGGCAGGCCGACCGACGCCCAGAATCCGGCGCCGTAACCTCCCGTCCCGATCCCCAGAACGAACCGGCCCTGCGAGATCTCGCCCACCGTCGCCGCCTGCATGGCGAGCGCCACCGGGCCCCAAAGCCGCGCGGCCGGGACGACCGATATCCCCGTCCGCAGTGACGTGTCCTGTGACCAGGCGGCGCACACGTGGAAGGCGCTGGGCACGCCCAAGTCGGGGGTCCACAGGCTCTCGAAACCCAACCTGGCGGCCTCCCGCCCAGCCTGGCGAAGTCCTTCGAACCCCAGGCCCAGCCTGATGTCAAGCCCTGCACCGACACGCATAGGTACCTCCCCTGGAACGGTCAGCACGACAGGCCCGCCGGAACGGCGAACGGGCGGCCCGGGCCGCTGAAGCTACAGTAGCCAGCGTGATGGCTGACCAGACTCCCCGGCTGACGTCGCTCTCGCCCGGGGCCGGGTGCGCGTGCAAGCTGCCGCTGGCCAAGCTCGAGGCGCTGTTCGCGTCGATGGGCCCGGTCAGCCCGGCCTCGGGCGACCTGCTCATCGGCGCGGCCGAAGGCGACGATGCCGCGGTTCTCCGCCTGGACGACCAGCGGGCGCTGGTCCTGACCACCGACTTCTTCACCCCGATCGTCGACGACCCAGAAGACTGGGGAGCGGTCGCGGCCGCGAACGCGTTGTCCGACGTGTACGCGATGGGCGGCAGGCCGCTGATCGCGGTCAACCTCGCCGCCTGGCCGGGCGACGGGCTCGACATCGCGATCCTCGGCCGGGTCCTGAGCGGCGGGGCGCGGGTCGCGGCCGAGGCCGGGTGCGTCGTCGCGGGCGGGCACACGATCGACGACCCGGTGCCGAAGTACGGCCTGGCCGTCGTCGGGCTGGCCGACCCGGCCCGGCTCATGACCATCGACGGCGCCACCCCGGGCGACCAGCTCATCCTGACCAAGGCGATCGGCACCGGCGTGATCGCCACCGCGCTCAAGCGCGGCGCGCCCGAGGACGACGTGGTACGCGCCGCCGTCGCGTCGATGACGCTGCTCAACGCGGGCGCCAGCGAGGCCGCGCTGGCGGCGGGCGTCCGGGCGGCCACCGACGTGACCGGGTTCGGGTTGCTCGGCCACCTGCACCGGATGCTGGCGGCGAGCGGGGCGGCGGCCCGGATCTGGGCGGCCGAGGTGCCGCTGCTGCCCGGCGCGGCAGACCTAGCCGCGGCCGGCTACGTATCCGGCGGGACCAGGGCTAACACCGAACGCATGCGCACGGTCACGAGCATCGACCCCTCGATCCCGCAGGCGCTGGCCGTGCTGCTGCACGACGCGCAGACCTCCGGCGGGCTGCTGCTGGCCTCGCCCGCCGATGCGGCGCCCGCCCTGCTGGCCGACCTCCGGGCCCGGGGCCTGCCCGCCGCCGTCGTCGGCGAAGTCGTTGAAGGGGAGAGCGGTCACGTAGACGTGCACCACCACCGTTCGGATTGAAAGGTTTTCGCAGGATACGGCGGGCGGGCGAGGGCCAGGCCAGGTGCGGCGGGGTCCGCGGCGGTGCCGTCCCGCTGCCCGCTGACCGTGGTGGACCTGGGCGCCATCCAATCTGCCGAACGAAACGCCTTGCTCGTCTTGGCTGATGCGGGCATCGCCGTCCTGGCTGCCGTGGCATATGGTGATACGACCGTCGGCAGGCCCGGGCAGAAAGTGACACGTGCAGTACCAGCTATCGCGCATCGTGGCGGGCCCGTTCCTGCACACGATCTGGCGACCGACAGTGACCGGGGCGGAAAACATCCCCTCCTCCGGCGGGGCGATCCTGGCCGCCAATCACCTGTCGGCGGTCGATTCGGTCTTCCTGCCGTTGATGGTTAACCGCCCGGTGACCTTCTCGGCCAAGGCCGAGTACTTCACTTCGTCCAGTCCCGCGGCGCGGCTGCTTGCCGCGTACCTGAAGGGCACCAAACAGCTGCGGATGGACAGGGAAGGGCCACGGGCCGCCCAGGACACGCTCGAGGCGGCGCTGGCCCTGCTGCGGGAGGGCAGGCTGTTCGCCATCTACCCAGAGGGGACCAGGTCGCCAGACGGGCGCTTGTACCGCGGCCGGCCCGGCGTCGGCTGGCTGGCGCTGAAGTCAGGCCTTCCGGTCATCCCGGTCGCGATCTTCGGGACCAGGCACGTGCTGCCGCCGGGCCGGGTGCTGCCGCGACCGGGCCGCATCGAGGTCAAGATCGGCAAGCCGCTTCCCATCGCCCCCGAATTGGCGGATGAGCCCCCCGGCAAGGCGCGCCGGCTGATCGCCGACCAGGTGATGTGCGCGATCAGGGAGCTGTCCGGCCAGGAGTACGTGCACGTGTTCGCGTCGGACCGCAAGGCGGAGCTGGCAGCGGCAGGTGAGTCGTGAGCGGGCTCGTGACCGAGGCCGACCCCGCCGAGGTGGGCCTGGACCCGGAACGGCTGGCCCGGATCGACGCGCACTTCGCCCGTTACGTTGACGACGGCAGGCTGCCGGGATGGCTGATCACCGTAAGCCGGTACGGCCGCCTGGCGTACGTGGCCCGCTACGGGTCGCGTGACCTGGAGGCCGGGCTGCCGGTGACGGACGACACGGTGTGGCGGATCTACTCGATGACCAAGCCGATCACCTCGGTCGCCGTGATGATGCTGTACGAGGAGGGCAAGCTGGCCCTCACCGATCCGGTGAGCGCGTTCATCCCTTCTTTCGCCGGGACCCGCGTGTACGCCGGCGGCTCGGACCTGCGCCAGGTGACGGTCCCGGCCGTGGAGCCGGTGCGGATCTGGCACCTGCTCACGCACACGGCCGGGCTCACCTACGGCTTCCACCGCGCCCACCCGGTGGACGCCCTGCACCGGGCGGCCGGCTTCGAGTGGGGCACGCCGACCGGCCTGGACCTGGCGCAGGCCTGCGACGTCTGGGCCAGCCTCCCGCTGCTGTTCCAGCCGGGGACCGAGTGGAACTACTCGGTGGCCACCGACGTCCTCGGCCGGGTCATCGAGGTCGTCTCCGGCCAGCGCCTCGACGAGTTCTTCGCGGCGAAAATCCTGGGCCCGCTGGCCATGACGCAGACCGCCTTCTGGGCCGGTGAGCAGCTCGCGCCGCGGCTGGCCGCGCTGTACACGCCGAGCGCCGGCGGCAAGGCGAAGCGGGCCGACGCCCTGGGCAAGGCGGCGCTGGCGCCGCCGGGCATGCTCAGCGGGGGCGGCGGCCTGGTGTCCACCGCGGGCGACTACCACCGCTTTACCCAGATGCTGCTGCACCGGGCCGACAGCCCGGCCGGCGAACTTGACGGCAGCCGGCTGCTGAGCCCTCGTACGGTCAGCTACATGGCCCGCAACCACCTTCCCGGGGGCCTCGACCTTGAGACGTTCGGCCGGCCGCTGTACGCCGAGTCCCCGTTCCGCGGCGTCGGCTTCGGGCTGGGGTTCTCTGTCGTCATCGACCCCGTGCCGGGCGAGGTCATCTGCTCGGCGGGCGAGATCGCCTGGGGCGGAGCCGCGAGCACGGCGTTCTGGATCGATCAGGAGGCCGAGCTGACCGTTTCGTTCTTCACCCAGCTGCTGCCGTCCAGCACCCACCCCATCAGGCCGCAGCTGCGCCAGCTCGTCTACCAGGCCCTTATCCGCTAACGCGCGGTGCACTGGGGACACAGGCCGAACA
>Ga0335074_10001594_pt1 | contig 30742 bp, 30 predicted proteins | sample Lox_Sample_23_FD_206715 | JGI IMG/M metagenome (GOLD analysis project Ga0335074, IMG submission 206715) | Soil microbial communities from Loxahatchee National Wildlife Refuge, Florida, United States - Lox_Sample_2.3 | ecosystem: Environmental > Terrestrial > Soil > Wetlands | place: USA... | reverse complement strand
CCTGGCGGCTGACCACCGTGCCGTCGCTCAGCCGCACTCCCACCAGGCGGTCCCCGGCGATCTCCAGGGACGCCACCTCGCCGTCCACCACACGGATGCCGCGGGCAGCCAGCTGCTCGGCCTCCTCGCCGGCCGGCCGCGGCGTGGTGTGGGAGAAGAAGGTGATATCGGCGCTCCACTGCCGGAACAGCAACGCCTGGTGCACCGCCAGCGGGCCGGTGGCCAGCACACCGATGGCCTGGTCACGGACCTCCCAGCCGTGGCAGTACGGGCAGTGCACCACATCCCGTCCCCAGCGAGCCCGCAGTCCCGCGATGCCCGGCAGTTCGTCCACCAGACCGGTGGCCACCAGCAGCCGTCGCGCGCGGACCGTCCGGCCGTCGGCCAGCGCGACCGTGAACCCGCTGTCCTCGCGGGCCACGGCGGCGACCTCGCCGTCCACCACGTGTCCGCCGTAGCGGCGGACCTCCGCCCGGCCGCGTTCCAACAACTCGGCCGGGGAGATCCCGTCCCGCGCCAGGAACCCGTGCACGCCCGCAGCCGGGGCGTTGCGCGGGGCGCCCACGTCGATCACCACCACCTGCCGCCGTGCCCGTGCCAGCATCAGCGCCCCGCTCAGTCCCGCAGCGCCGCCGCCGACCACCACCACCACATAGCCGTCCCTCATCTGGTCGCTCACCATGACCACCTCCACGACGAGGATGCGAGGCCACCGGCGATTGCCGCAAACTTCGTTGCCAATCTGGCAAACTGACGGCATGGACAACGACCTCGACCAAGCGCTCGCCACGGTCGGACCCCGGCTGCGCGCGCTGCGCCGGCAGCGCGACACCACGCTGGCCGACCTGTCGGCAGCGACCGGCATCTCGGTGAGCACCCTGTCCCGGCTGGAGTCCGGTGCCCGCCGACCGACCCTCGAACTACTGCTCCCCCTGGCCCGAGCTCACGGCGTCACGCTTGACGAACTCGCCGGCGCCCCGCCCACCGGAGATCCGCGCATTCACCTGCGTCCGGTCACCCGGCACGGCATGACCATGCTGCCCCTAACCCGCCGGGCTGGCGGCATCCAGGCATATAAGCTCGTGATCCCGGCCAGCGGAAGCCGGGGAGAACCCGATCCGCAGACCCACGAGGGCTACGAATGGCTCTACGTCCTCAACGGACGGCTGCGGCTCGTCCTCGGCGAGCACGATCTGGTGCTCTCACCCGGCGAAGCGGCCGAGTTCGACACCCGCGTACCGCACTGGTTCGACGCCGCCGGCGCCGAACCAGCCGAGTTCCTCAGCCTGTTCGGCAGGCAGGGCGAACGTGCACACCTCCGCGCCCACCCCAAAGGCCAGTAACCACGCGGACGGCCCGGCCAGCGTGCTTCCAGAACACGAACCGCCACAGGGCCTCCAGTTAGGCGCGCCACAGGACCACGCCCTACGACTTTGCTGACATCGGCATGAGCGGGCGTTCACAGTCGGCCGCGTGCGCGCAGATCGGCCCGTTCTGCGTCAACTGCGGGCGACTCTACCCGTACACCAACCACAGCGCATAGCGGCGGGACTGCGCGTTGGCGCGAACCCGAGGCGGTCACTTTCCGAGTGCGTGATGCAGAGCTGCAGGGCCTCTACGGCGGGAGAAGTCTATAGCCGGTAGGGCTCGGATGCTAATATGCTTTTATGCGCACTACCATTGACATGCCTCCCACGCTGATGCGAGCGGCCAAGGCAAGGGCCGCCGAGCACGGCGAGAGCCTCAAGGACCTGGTTAACCGGGCGGTAGCGCATGAGCTCGGCCTTCCGTCCGCACCAAAGGCGAAGTCGGGGCGTGTGACGCTCCCGCTGATCGGCCACGGTGCCGCGCCTGAGGTCCTCATCACGAACGAGGACATAGCCGCTGCCCTTGAGGCGGACGACATCGACCGGTACGGGGCACAATGATCCTGCTGGACGTCGGCGTCTGGCTCGCCGCAGTCTGGGGGCGCCACGTCCACCACCCGGCGGCGGCGGACTGGTTCGGCAGGCAGCCCGGTGACCTGGTCTTCTGCCGGGTCACCCAGATGAGCCTGCTCCGGCTACTGTCTAACCCCGCCGTCATGGGCGGCGACGCGGTCGACCGCAGCCAGGCCTGGCGGACCTTCGACCAGCTCTGGGCTGACGAGCGCGTCCTGTGGGCCGACGAGCCGGACGAACTGGACGCCGTATGGCGTGCGATCTCCGCCCGCGACGACAAGAGCCACAAGCTGTGGACCGACGACTACCTCGCCGCCTTCGCCCAAGCCGGCGACTTTACGCTGGCGACCCTGGACACGAAACTCCCCGGCCGCTACCCCTCCGTCCGCGTCGAATCCCTGCTCCCCTGAAGGGTCAAGCCGAGCGCCGATCGCCGAATCCGTACTCGAGAAGACGGGGCCTGGTGCTGGCCTCTCAGCGTCCGGATCGGCAGATATGTGCGAGTTGAGTTGCCGCGTCCAGGGTTGCGCCGGCTGGCTCGGAGACTATCCGTTGCGGACGACGCCCTAGCAAGTCGAGCAGCCTGGTTTGCCGGGGAGCCGAATCCGGTACGTTGCCACGGGGCTACTGAAGTAGCCAGAGCGGCATCTGCGACCAAGGGGGGAACTCATGCCGAAGTACCTCATCCAGCGTCGTATACCGGCGATGGGGTCCAGGGACTCCGCCAGGAGGGTGGTTCAGCCCGCCGGGCCGTCGTCGAAAAGGCGTGCAGCAGCGTCGGCGGAAAGCTAGACGCGTTCTACTACGCCTTCGGCGAAACGGACGTGGTTACGATCATGGATCTGCCGGACAACGTAACCGCTGCCGGTGTCGCGCTGCTTGTCGCCGCCGGCGGCAAGGTAGACATCAAGACCACCGTCCTGTTGACTCCGCAAGAAGTCGACGCTGGGGTCAAGGTGACCGGCGACTACCGACCACCCGGGGGCTGAGCCTCGTGCTCCCCCTATCCGCAACGCCCTCGCCCAAGCGGGCGCCTGGCACTAGCACCGGACCCTGCTCAGGGCAAGGGGAATCGCCGGCAGGCCAAGCCGACGCCAAGGCGGCGCCGAGTCCGCCCTTGCACGCTGGCCGTGCAGCGAACAGCTCGTCGGAGGCGGGCACCCATCCCGGCCCGCTCCCGGAGCACATTCAGCCCCATCCCGGAAAGCCCGAGAGAAGGAAACGATGAACACTCCGAGCACTGCCGCCCCCCGCAGCGTCCAGGAAGCCACATACGAACTCCTGAGGCGACTTGGCTTGACTACGATATTCGGGAACCTTGGCTCGACCGAGTTGCCCTTCCTCAAGAATTTTCCGTCAGATTTTCAATATGTACTGGCCTTGCAAGAAGCTTCAGCTGTCGCGATGGCTGATGCATATGCCCAGGCAACGGGAAAGCCAGCCTTGGTGAATCTGCATACCTTTGCCGGTACTGGCAATGGTATGGGCAACATTGGCAATGCTTACATGAACAAGGCCCCGCTCATCATCCTGTGTGGTAGCCAGACCCGGGAAATGCTGGTTGGCGATGTATACCTGACCAACGTAGAAGAAACAACGCTCCCTAAACCCTGGGTAAAGTGGTCCTATCAGCCCGTGCGAGCCGAGGACGTGCCGGCCGCCATCATGAGAGCCTACGCGGTAGCGCTTCAGCCTCCGGCCGGCCCCGTATTTCTTTCGGTTCCGCTGGACGATTGGGACAAGCCTGCGTTGGGCAGCGCCGTCGTGAGGACCGTCAGTACTCGAGTCGCTCCAGATCCCGAGCGAGTAAAGAGATTCGCCGACAAGATCAGCGGTGCTCGCAATCCAGTACTGGTCTACGGACCAGGCCTCGAAAAGGCGGGCGGGTGGGACGCTGGCGTAAGGTTCGCTGAGAAACTTCAGGCCCCCGTATTGTTCTCACCATATACTGAAAGCATCTCGTTCCCGGTTACCCACCCGCAGTTCCAAGGATCCCTTCCGCCAGCGATCGGCCCGGCGTGCGAGCGCCTGCGCGGATTCGACCTGGCGATAGTCGTTGGAGCGCAGGTCTTCCGTTACTACCTCTACGTGGCCGGATCGTATCTTCCAGATGGAACTGAGTTGCTTCAAATCACCTCGGATCCGAACGAAGCAGGAACGGCATTTGTAGGCGACAGCATGCTCGGCGATCCGCAGCTGGCTCTCGAGACGCTGATCGATTTGGTTCCGGAGAACTCCAAGCGTGAATGGCCCAGTTCCCGCCTTCCCCCCCTTAAGGTTTCCAGCGATGGAGACCCTTTGTATGCAGATGAAGCATTCTCTGCCCTTGCTGAATCTCGGCCGGCCGATACGATTCTTGTGACCGAGACAACATCCAATGTGACCGAGCTGCTCACCGCCTGGCCGATTACTGCGCCGGGGTCATATTATTCGTTCGCCGGCGGCGGCCTGGGATGGGGAGCTCCCGCTGCGGTGGGTGTCGCCTTGGCTGTCAACACCCGAGGAGTCAACCGGCCGGTGGTCGCTGTAATTGGCGACGGCGCGTTCCAGTACTCGATCCAGTGCCTCTATACCGCCGCACAACACAAGCTACCGGTGGTATTCGTTGTTGTCTGCAACGGCGAGTACGGAGTCTTGAAGGACTTCGCTGTCCTTGAAGAGGCGCCGAATGCACCGGGTCTCGACCTTCCCGGTCTTGATATTCCAACCATCGCCAAAGGTTTCGGTTGCCAGGCAGTCGTGGCGAAATCAAAGGCAGAAGTCAGGGAGGCTTTCGTGGCAGCATTGGGAGCCAACTCGCCGACGGTGATTACAGTCCCGGTTAAACCCGAGATCCGTCCCTTGGCCTAGCAGTCTGCTGATAAAAGCGCTCCCACTATGGTCTTGTGGTGCTGTCACGTTGGCTAGGCGGGCTCGCCGCCGCCGCCGTTGCGCTGGTGGCTTGCGTCCTGGTGATCCTTGATCTGACCGACGCCGGGCTGCGGCGCTGGTGGGACGCTCACGCCCTGACCACCGACACAGTCGCCGGGCTGCTCGTACTGATGATCACGGTCCTGGTCGTTGATCAGGTGGTCCGGCTCCGGCAGGACAATAGCAAGGCCCGCGCTGTGGCGGTCCAGGTCGCCATCCTGATGACTCAGGCCAACAGCGCGTCACAGGCAGCGTCCCAGGTACTGGCCGGCTCGGGCGACCGGGACATAGCACGCGAAGAATTCCGGGCTTACACGATGATGCTGCTGGCCGTCGCGCCGACACTGATCGACGCCAACACGTCAAGGCATTTCCTCGAGCAAGCCCAGCACCTCGACGGAGAGATGGCCTTGGCGCTGAACTGGTTCGCCACGGCGCCCGGCCAGGAAAAATTCCCAGCCGCCCGGCTCGACGACGCGGTACAAGCGCTCAAGTCCGCGTCGACTCCACTGCTCCAGATCTTGACTCCGGAGATGCGGTCGGCCGTTCGCGGAGATGATCCCGCCTGACCGGCCAGGCCCGGGACTCCGGACGGCTATTCGCCAACACTTTTGCCAAGCTGACTCGCTTGGGCGATTCGCGACTTGCCAGAACTACCGAACAGAAGGTCGCACTTGCCGTGTGCCTGGAGGCCTCTACCCGTGCTTAAAGCAGCGCCGAACATCCAGTTCGGGCGCGGCGCAACCGGCCATGGGAGCGATCAGGATTCAGCACATATCGGCGGCGATGCGCGCCTTTGGTGGCAACACCAATCACGCACCATTAGGTGAGCTGTACGGATCTAGCCTCGACGCTGGATGGTTCATCGCCTGGAGGGTGCGATCGGGGCTGGTGCTGGGGCTTCGATTGCGGTCCTCGCAGCCGGTACACCCGGCGCGCGGTGTGCTCGAAGATGGCGTCCTGCTCGGCGGGGCTTAGTTGCGCTGTGAGCTCCTGGTACATGGTGCATACCTGCCCGTAGGGCGCGGCGATCGTCGACACCGGCCAGTCGGAGCCGAACATCAGGCGGTCGGGGCCGAAGGCGGCCAGCACAGCCTGGTAGTAGGGGCGCAGGTCGCTGGCGCGGGCCGGGGTGGTGTGCGCGCCGGACAGCTTGCATGTCACGTTGGGCAGCGCGGCCAGCGCGCGGATCGCCTCGGCCCAGGGGCCGTCTTCGCCGTCCTGGCCGGAGCCGACGGGCGGTCCGCCCAGATGGTCGAGCACCATCGTCAGTTCCGGCACGGACCGCGCCGCGGTGACCGCAGCGGGCAGCTGGTGCGACAGCGTCACGATGTCAAAGCTCAGCCCGGCCGCCGCCAGCGCCCGCAGCCCGCGCAGCACCGCCGGGCGGGCCAGCCATCCCGGATCCTCCTCGGCCAGGACCGGGTGCCGGATACCGCACAGCAGCTCTCCGCCCGGCAGCTCCCGCAGGCCGGCCACGGCGTCGGCCACGGCCGGCGCGGTCAGGTCGGTCCAGCCCACCACGCCCGCCGGCAGCGAGCCCACCCGGGCGGCGGGCTCGAGGGGCGTCCCCTCGGCCTGGTAGGGGTCGCGGCCCGCCGCCAGCGCGAGCAGGTCCGGGGTTTCCCACGGTTCGGCGACCGTCTGGATGACCACGGTGCCGGTTATCCCGGCCGCCGCCGCCAGCGGGGCGAGGTCGGCGAGCGTGAAAGACCGGCGCAGCCTGGCGAGCTCGTCGTCGCTGGCCCATGCCTGCCCGCCCATGAGCCAGCGGTGCTCGCGGGCGGCGAGATCCCACACGTGGTGGTGCGCGTCGATCACCACCGCATGGTAGAGCCCCCGCAGCGCCGGCCGTGGCAGCGGGCGCAGATCACCCGGATCCGCCAGGTCGCCAGCCCAGCGGAGTTTCCGGTGCGCGGCTGCGCCCATTGGCGGCCCTAGCCGATCTTGGCGTGCGGGCTATTCTGGACTGCGATGCCGTCCGGCGGGTGACAACATGTGGTATCAGGCTGGCGCGGACCTCGTGGTGGTCGTCCATCTGCTGTTCATCGGCTTCGTCGTCGGAGGAGCCTTCCTCGCCTGGCGATAGCCCTGTATCATCCGGGCGCACATCCCGGCCCTGCCATACGGTGCCCTGATGGAGTTCACGGGCTTCACCTGCTCCCTCACGATGCTGGAGAACGTGCTCGAGGTCGCGAGCCATGGCGGCCGCGCTGCCTCGGGCGTCGCAGATGAAAGCCAGGCGCCGCCCACGGACTCCGCCGGGTCGGTGCCGTCGTCGCAGCCGAGCCGCCCGCCGGCGAGCTCTTCGCGGATCGGGCAGGGCGAATCTGCTAACGTCTGGGCACCATGCCCCCCGAACCAGCGCCGGACCTGTCGACGTTCAGCGAGTCCGGTCTCTTCTCCTTGTACCGGGCCATCCTGCGTGAGCTGAAGAGCCGGGGCGTGATTCGGACGGAGAACGCCCCGGTCGGCGACTACGCCGAGTACCTGGTGGCGACCGCGCTCGGCGGCCAGCTGGCGCCCAACTCGGAAAAGGCGTGGGACGTGCTCGGCAACGATGGCGAGAAGCTGCAGGTGAAAGCTCGCGTCGTGTCAGCCGGGCTGCCACCCCGCATCCGGACGGCCAGCGGGCGGTAACTCGGCGGCACTCCCCGCTACGGCCCTGAGCTGCCATGGGCGAGCTTGCCGGTCAGGCGTGCGCTTGTTCGCTCATGGTGACAGATGCGGGCAGACCGTAACCTGACGGCGAGCCCGCTGCTGCTGGTCAGCTGACCGCGTTTCCGCTGGCGTTTACCACGAACCAGGCCGCGCCGAACGATGTGAGACCTTGTCCATTGGCGGTCCCAGCGCTCGTGTCTCCGGCGAAGTAATACAGCGGATGGTGGTTGTAGGTCACCTGGGTGGTCCCGTCTGACCTTGTGACGGTGCCCAGCAGTGCCTGGTTGACGCCGCTGCCCGCGCTGGGCGCGCCGGTCACGGTGTCGGGTGGCCATACGGTGGCGCATGCTCCCGTGCAGGTGGATATGCCGTTCGTGTCCGCCTCGAACAGGTAAAGGGTATGCAGTTTGCTGCCCACGAGGACCTCGCCCGGTATCCCGGAGACGGCCGCGAGCGACACCGTTGCGCTGGCGGCTGCCGGGCTGCTGTGGTACGCGGCCGCCGATGCTGCCGTCGGGCCGGTCGTGAAGGCGGCTGCCAGCAGAACGGTCCCGGCCGCTGCGAGGGCCGTGGCTATCCGATATGCCATGGGTTGCTCCGTGTGACACAGCAGCCTAACACCCCCAGCGCGGGGCGCGTTAGCCGGGGGGAATCGGCTTCGTCTAACCACATTTAGTAGACACTTTCACCGCCGATCTGGTTCCGTTACACAGCTGACTCGTACAGCGGGTGCAGCCAAGACAGGAGTCGGCTGAGCAACGGAACGAATCCGGGTGTTTTCGTGATCTTGTGAGGATCAATCAGGCTGCTGCGCAGCGGGCGGCGCCCTTGGCGCCGGAGTTCGCGTCGCGCCTGGTTTGGGCGGCGAAGATGCGGCCGCTCACGCCTGGCGGGCCCGGGGTCGGCCGGCGCGTTGCACGGCCCGGTAGACGGTGGAGCGGGCGACGGAGAACAGTTCGGCGCTGGTGTAGGTGCCGGCGTGCCACAGCCCCACGAGGTGGGCTTCCTGGGCGGGCTTGAGCTTGGGCTGCTCGCCGTGCAGCCGGCGCGTGGCCGTAGCGACCTTCATGCCTTCCCTGGTCCGCAACTTGATCAGGTCCGATTCGAATTCGGTGATCACGGCCAGGACGTTGAAAGCAGCCGTCCGAAGGGGCCGTCCGGGTCGCGCACCGAGCCGCCGATGTTGAGCTTGACGCCGGCGCCGGTGAGCTCGGCGACGATGTCGCGGGCGTCGGGCAGCGAGCGGGCCAGCCGGTCGAGCTTGGTGACCACGAGCGTGTCGCCGCAGCGGCACGCGGCCAGCGCCTCACGCAGCCCGGGACGGGCGCGGTTGGTGCCGGTGAGGCCGTAGTCGGTGTAGATCTGGTCCGGCTTCACACCGAGCGCGGTCAGGGCGTTGCGCTGGGCAGTGAGATCCTGGGTGTCGGTGGGGCAGCAGGCGTACCCGCTGACTTCATCGGCTCCCGGCTGGCCCCCCTCGAACGCCCGGCGGCCGGCACCGGCGACATCGAACGGTTCTTCGCCGGCCCGGCGGCGTTCTTCCGCACCGACGGGCGTGCCCGGCAGGGGTGCCTCATGATCAACTCGATCGCGGAACATGAGGGCGCAGCGACCACCTGGCAGGCCGAGCCCAAGCCTTCCGCGACCGGCTGCCTCCGGCCCTGTCCAACGCCCTGGCCAGCCACCACCAGCCCGCGCTGGCCACCGGACAGGCACACCCTCTCACCGCCACCACGCTCGGGATCTGGCTGACGGCCCGCATCGACCCCGCCGCCGACGACGACGCCTGCGATGCCGCCATTGCCACCGTCCGCACCTGGCGGCCAGCCGCACCAAGACGCCGCAGATCAGCCTGATCTGTGCGGCAGCAACCCGGCATGCCCAACCAGGCAGTGGCGGATCTCGCTCGGTAGCCGCAGCCGGCGATTATGACGCAGCGTGATAATCGCTCGGCGGCGCGAGCGACCTGATCGACTCTGAGCGGCTGATAGCCGTGCCGATTCCGCGGGACGGGCGCGCGCAGATCGTCCAGTTCGGGGGTATCTTCGGGCCGCTCGAACAGCGCAACCGTGCGGCCTCCGGTGCTGGCGCGGAACGGGTCCCGCCGTGATCATGACTAGCCCCGCGTACTCACGAACCAGCGCCACGGTCGCCTCGCTGGTCTGGCCGTAGCGGCATTCTCCGCAGCTCTGGCGCATAGCCTGGCACCCGGTCGGTGGCCGCCGGACCACAGAGCGTTACGATTTCTCTTGCGTATCGCGGGAGGGCGCCGGTGATGCCGATGCCGGGAGACCATATCGCAGCGGACACGGCAGGCCACGGCCGCCCCGGGGCCTGGCGCGCCGACTGCGAGCAAGTGATCGAGGTGCTCAAGACCGCGTTCGTCCAGGGGCGGCTGACGAAGGACGAGTTCGGCACGCGGGTGGGGCAAGCGTTCGCATCGCAGACCTACGCGGAGCTGACCGAAGTCACCGCCGACCTTCCGGCCGGGCTGATAGGCGCCCGGCCACCGCGCCGGCTCGCACGGACGCGGCCCCGGCCGTCGATGAACGCGGCCATGTCGGCAGGCGCGTTCGCGATGCTCGCGGCCCTGGTGGGCATGATGGCCGCATTCGCCAGCCGCAGCGCGATAGCGGTGATCAGCGTGGCCGTGTGCATCGCGCTCATCGGAGCCCTGGCATTCGGGGTCTTGATGGTCGCATCGTGGCACGACAGAGCACGCTAGCCAGGGGAAGGGCGAAGATCGCTGCACCAGCCGACAGCGAGCGGCAAGGCTCGATCATCGGTATGAGCTCGCCTTGCCCGCGGCCTGCCGGAGCGGTCAGATCGGCCTGTTCTGCACCGTTGCGTCAGCTGCCCAGGGTGGACTGGTCCGATGCAGGTAAGGCGGTTCTGGCGCGCAGTGCGCCCATTCCGCCGATGCCGGCCGTAACGTGAGCTCGGGGTCGCGCGGACCCTGGTTGGGTGGGGCGGCCGCCCCCCGGCCTCCGGGGCGGGCGGTTTCTTGTATGCGAGGGGCCGGGCCGGCAAGGTTTCCGGGAGTCACGACCTGGTGCGCCCGCAGGTGCTCAGGCAGGAGCCCGGCCGGCGGGGCGAGCACAGCGCTGTCAGCCGCGCTCTCGCGGATGACCGGCAGAAGAACCCGGAACAAGCAGGCCAGCGCGACCCGACTCCTGAGAACCCGCGAACGTGAGCCGAGTCAGCTCGCATGACCAGGCTGAGCTGCCCGACCCTCGAACCGCGGTCGATCACACATCGTGACCTTCCATCGGATAGGGAAGTGACGCTAAACGCCGATTACGAGCTGTTGACAGCGGCCGATAATTCATCCGTTGTGCGGTGCAGAATCGCCAATTCTGCTCATCAGATGCACGAGGCGTCTGGCCGCGTCCTCGCATTGGCCACACCGCTCTGGTTTACGAGATCACCGCGGACAAGGCCGGGTCCCGTGGATCAGATGACGGTGGCTATGCCGGCGGGCCACATCGATGGTGGATGGCGGCCAGGTAAATCAGGTGCGTCGCCCGGTGACGTGCCGGTATGTTGCTGCGGTGCCTGACCTGAGTGCAGGCGTTCCTCCCATTCCCGGCCTGCCCTGGGAGTCGCTGTCTCATCGCCAGGTCCTGGCCGAGCTGGCCGCAGGGGGGTGGGTGCCATGCGGGGTGGGCGACTGGGCGGTGGCGCTGCGGTCCCCGGAGGGAGCCCTCGTCGCGAGGGTGTGCCCGTTTGACCCGGCATACTGGGCATTTGTGGACTTGTGCCGCGAGTGCGCCGGCAACCGGTGGCTGCCGAGGATCGAGCTGGCCGCGGGCCTCGAAGGCGGCGGTTCGGTCGTCTTCCTGGAGTTCGCCGCTCCCGTGGACCATGCGGTCGCCGGGCAGGTGGCCGAGCAGTGGCGGACCGCAGCTGGTGATGCGGAGTTCGAGGAGGCACGGCGGGCAGCGCAGGTGATCGATGCGAGGTACCGGAAGTCGACGCCCTGGTGGGGCAGGTGCGACTTGAACGAGGCCCACATCCGCAGGGCCGCCGACGGGCGGCTTGTGCTGATTGACGTCTTCTGCATGGACGGGGCGTCGCTGTACCGCAAGATCCTCGAAGACGTCGCCGGGGTGCACCGCCGGATTCCGCGCGAACGCATGCGCTACGCACTGGACATCCCGTATATCGCCCGGGAGAACAGCGCCGCCGAGATCCTTGCCCTCAGAAAGGCCTGGGCCCGCGCTGCCGGATGACCGCTCGCGGGTCTGCCAGGGAACAGCCGCCGATGCTCCAAGCCGCTCCCGAACAACGGATCTGCCGCCCCAGTCAGCCCACATCCTGGCAGCGGCTCAAACCTGCGCCAGATCGGCGGGTCGGCGCGGCGGATGTCCGCAGCCAGGCTCTGCGCCATGTCAGGTACGGTGTGGGTCCCCGTGGGCAGGGTCTTGCGGGACCGCCCATCGAGCCACAGGGTCCAGGGACGGATCTGCTTGATCCGGCACACCCGGTGGACCGTCCACGGGTCGGCGTCGAAGACCGTCCGCACGGCGTCCTCGTCAGCGGCTTCGACGGCCAGGAGCGCCAGGTCCTCGCCGTCGCCGCCGCCGATAGGCCCGCCGAGGATGATGACCCCGCGCTCGGCGAGCTCGTCGGCGAAGGCGGCGTGCTGGTCCCAGAAGGGCTGCCCGCGGATGTCCCGGGCCTGATCCCAGCCCGTGTGCCTGGCCGTCGTTACGGCGAATACCGGCATCGCTCCTCCGTCCAGCCGGCTGCGGCACCGGAGGCCCGGGGCCTGCACCGCCCTGCCGCCATCCTGCCAGGCGGGCTAACCGGCTCGCGTCCCCGCCGCTCACGCCAAGGACCAAGTCTCCCGCTCCCAGCCGAGACAAGGACATGCAGTCAGCGCCTGCGCGCAGTGGCGGTGCCGAGCGCCGGTTTAGCGCGGACCGGGAGCCGTTCGAGGTGGAAACCGATCCGGCGCAGAGGCGCCAGATCTGCTTGCCTGCGGCTGGATCGCGAGGCTTGCTTCAGGATCACCATCCTGTAGTGCGAGGGTCTGGGCTTTCCGGGACAGCCGCGAGGCGGCCAGCCGACGCTGAGCCTGGAACAATCGCGCTATGACGAAATCTGCTGCTGCAGAGCCACGCAGATCCTTTGACGGCGCCGCAGAGATCTACCACGGAATACGGCCCAACTACCCAGCGCCCATGTTCGAGGACCTGTTTCGGCTCTTGCCTGGCCATCCGGCAATCCTTGAAGTCGGGCCGGGTACCGGCCAGGCGACCCGCGACCTTCTCAGCCAAGGGGCAACCGTTCACGCCATCGAGATCGGCCCCGCGATGGCCGCCAAGCTACGCGAGGCCCTCCCATCACCCGCCCTGACGATCACAATCGGCGACTTCGAGGAAGTCGACGCAGGGGAACATGTCTTTGACGCAGTGTTCTCGGCTACCGCTTACCACTGGATCTCCCCGAAAGCGCAAGTCGACAGACCGGTGAGTGTCCTGAAGCCCGGCGGCGTGGTTGCGATCGTCGACCTGAACCAAGTCAGCTCGAGCGACGACAAGGGGTTCTTCGCTGCGGCGCAGCCCATCTACGAGCGATACGGCGAGGGACATGTCGGCCCGCAGGCACCTGAACGCAACGCGGTAGACCCTCCGATTCACCGCGTGCTACGCGGCGACCCGCGGTTCTCGAACGTCGAGGTTCGTACCTACGACTGGAACCAGACCTACAGTGCGGCCGACTACCGCAAGCTGATGCTCTCCTACTCCAGCACGCAGATGATGACGCCGACAGCTAGGCAGGGACTGCTCGACGACATGGAGAATTTCGTCCGGCATCAGTTCGGCGATCAGGTCACCAGGCCGATTGTCGTTACGTTGACCACCGCGAGAGTGACTTGATGGCGTCCCAGCGGCGGTCTGTGTCCCGGTCGGGAAGGGGGATGACCCTGCCGCCGGGATGAGCGTCGCGGAGCTGCTGGTTTTCCAGATTGAGCTGGTTGATGGCGCGGACGACCGCCGGGACGCGAAGACGAGGTGCAGGTCATTCCATATGCACGACCGCGCGCACCCGAATACCACGCCCAGAAGTCGAGCATATCGGCGATGTTCCAGCGCCCTGTAGCGCGCGTTATTGTCCGGGCATAGCGGTGTCAGGCGGCATGGGTTTCGAACCAGACGGAGCCGAGGTCGTGGCCGGCGGTGAGGTGAACATCGGCGTTGAGGGCGGCGGCGAGGCCGAGAAGAGCGGCAGTGACCGCGCCTGGCACCAGCCGGCGAACTGGCGCAGGTCGAGGGTGTAGGCGTCGCGGGTCAGGCCACGGTATCCAGCCAGGAACCCGGCGAGCGCGAGACGCTCGGCGCCGGCAAAGGTCGGCTGGACGATGGCGACGGCGGTGGAAGGAGTCGTAGCGGTCATCAGGGCACCTCCAGGAACAGCCGGGACCTGAGAGGCTGGGCCCCCGCAGGCCACAGCGATGAACGATGCTCGCAACGTATGACCCTCACCGAAGACGAGCTACGCCACGATCCGTAATTGACACGCCCTCTCGACCGCGATCAGGGTGTGCTCCATACCGCCGACTCTGTCGCTCGCGACACGCCCCGCCGGTGATCGTGCACAGCGCACAGAACGTCCATTCCGGCGTTGATCCCTGACTGCCGGCAGATTATGAGTCCGGTACTCGGTTACGCAATCCCGAGCCTTTCTACCGCGGAAACGAGCAGGATGACATCTCTTCCGTCGGCCACTTGACCTCGTATCCGCCATGGCACGGTTAGAGTGACGATCTGCCACGATTCGAAGACTGTGCGCGTCCGGCGAGGCGCCGGGAACACCTGCAAGACCCCGCCCCGGTCGGCGCGGCCTGGCTAGTGGCCACCATTCTGCGCGAGCACCTGCGGCGGCGGGCTCGTGCTTGCCGGGGTGACATAGGACTGCGAGGGATCGACGCCTCCTTGGCGTGGCGTTCGGCACACGCGAGACCATGTCGGCTTTGTGCGGAGTGCTCGATGTGACCGCGCGCTTGTTCTCCTTGCGAGACCTGTAGCTATTTGCGGTGAGCCGTCTACTATGAGTGGATTAGCTCGGCCGCCAGGTTGTCAGGGGAGTGGGGACTGGGTGGCTAAACGACAAGCCGCGGACGAGAATGCCTCGCCGCATGTCTCGCTGCGCCAGGCCGTGCGCCCGGCCATGGTCGCCTACGGGATCCTCGCCCGCGAGCAGGCGGCGGCGCGCACGCTTGCCGAGGAGGCGGAGGCACTGCTCGACCTCGCCGCGGACTTGCTGCGCAAGCTCGGGCTCGTCCATCTGCTGACCGCCGGGGTCATTGCGGCGGATGGCGGCGGCGCGGCGACGGGCAATGCCGACCGCCTGGTGGAGGCGTACGCGCAGTCGGGACTGGCCTGGGCGAAGGTTGTCAGCAGTGCAACGAAGCTGGCTGGCCTGCTCATGGACCAGGAGGACTGGGCGACCGGCCGCCTCATGGCGGACATGCTCACGGCGGCCGGGGAGATCGAGGCGGGCAAGCACATCGAGGCGCTGCTTCAGAATGCCAAGCGTGCGAGCCTTGAGGCACGGATGCGGTCAGTGCGAATTCACCACGCGATGACCCCCGCCGAGATCCGCCAAGCCGTCGCGCTGCTTAGTGAGCTTGAATCATCACCACAGGCGCAAACTCTTGTTCAGAGCTGGCGCGCGTCCTTGGTCATGTCGGCCCAGGCCATCGCGACCGAAAAGCAGAGTCAGTTGGCTACACAGGTCGCGCAGGGGATGCTCGACCGGGTGCACACATTGAGCAGGAACCCCTCGCTCGAAGATCACCCTACCTACGCGCTGCCTCGAGAAACACTCTTCTCACAGCTGCTGTCGATCTTGGGCATGTGCGGGGTGTAGGGACGTGACCAGGAAACTGCCGGCGGATATCGAGGCGAAAATCCGGGACGCGTATGCACGGCTGGCCGGGTCGGCGGCGACGGTGCGGTATTGCCAGGAGCACTACCTCGACGAGCTCGCCGCAGCGGCCGCGGAGCAGGCACGGTGGGCGGGCGGTGAGTTCGCCCGGCTGCGCGCGGACGAAGAAGCGGCGCATGACGCGCGCGTGTCCGCGGCTGACGCGGAGTTCTCCGGCGCCGTTGGCCGCGTGGCGAGCGACGTGACGACGCTGTTGTCGTCCTATCCGTGGGTCCTGGACGGGTTCGGCGCGCCCGCGTGGGACGGCTACCGGCCCGACCCGCGGGCAGCGCACCCGGAGGGGCTGCGGGTGGGCCTGCTGGAAACCGGGGCGGGCAACGGGCTGCCGCCGCTGCCCGCGGTGGCGCGGCTTGCGGGACACGGTCACATACTGATCACCGCGGAGCGGGGTGCCGGCGGGGCGGCGCGCTCACTGCTCCAGGCGCTGGCGCTGCGGCTCGCGGTGGCCGGCAAGCCGGGGGCCATCCGGCTCGCGCTCGCCGACCCGGCGGGTCAGGGCCAGCACCTGAGCGCGTTCCTGCGGCTGCCCGCATCGCAGCGTGCCGGGGACCTCGCGGTCAGCGAGGCGGAGGTGGAGGCCCTGCTCACCGCGCTGACCGAGCAGGTCAGCGAGGTCAACAAGAGTCGGCTCACCAACGTGTACGACTCGGTGGAGGCCTACAACGCGGGCGCCACGGGAATGACGATTCCCTACCACGTCCTCGTTGTCGACAGCTTCCCCGCGGGTTTCAGCGACCGTGCCGCGGACATGCTGGCGCAGCTTGCTAGGAACGGGCCGCGTGCCGGGGTCTACGTCGTCGCCACGCTGGACCGCGGCATGGCGCTGCCCCGCGACTTCGACCTGGCCGACCTCACCTCGCGGGCGACGAACCTCACGCTGACCGGGCACGGGCACATGACCTGGGACGACCCGGAGTTCCGGCAGATAGCGATCGTGCCCGATCAGATGCCTGCCGCCGCGCGGGCCAACCAGTGGCTGTATGCCGTGGCGGCCGCGGCCAGCGCCGCGTCCAGGGATGTGCCGTTCGCCAAGGTCGCCGTCGCCCCGGAGCGGCGGTGGCAGGGCGAGGCGACCGACGGGCTTGAGGTGGCGATCGGCACGGACAGCAAGGGGGAGCTCACCCACTTCGTGATGGGCAGCGACGTCGCCCAGCACGGGCTGCTCGGCGGGACCACGCGGATGGGGAAGTCCAACCTGCTGCACGTCCTCATCCATCAGCTGGCGCTACGCTACCGGCCGGAAGAGCTCGAGCTGTACCTGCTCGACTTCAAGGAGGTGGAGTTCAGCGTCTACCTCACCCAGCGCCTCCCGCACGCCCGGGTGATCGCGTCCCGGGCGGACCGCGAGTTCGGCCTGAGCGTCCTGCGCCGGTTCCACGCCGAGATCGACCGGCGCAGCCGGCTGTGGAACGAGGTCACGGACGCGCACGTTACCACCCTCGCCGAGTACCGCGCCGAGACCGGGCAGAGCCTGCCCCGCGCGCTGGTGATCATGGACGAGTTCCAGGTGCTCTTCGGCGCCGGGGGGGAGTTCGCGACCGCGGACCGGATCGCGCAGGAGGCCGGGCAGTTGCTTGCCGACGTCGCCAGGCGCGGCGCGGCGTTCGGACTGCACGTCCTGCTGTCCACGCAGTCGCCGGGCGGTTCGCTGCACGATGACCTGAAGAAGGCGTACGAGCAGATGACGCTGCGCATCGCGGTGGCCTGCCACGGACCCGAGTCCGCGGTGTCCGAGGCGATCCTCGGAGACGACTCCGCCACCCGGCTGACCAGGCCGGGTGACGCGATCTACAAGGATCCGGGCAACCCCGTCGTCAACCCGGTGATCCGGGTCGCCCGGCTGGACGGCAGGGAGCGCCTGGAGTGGCTGTCGGTAATCCGCGACCTGGGCGCCGGCCACACCTACCCGCCGCCGATCAGCTTCGACCCCGACGCCGCCGCGGACTTCGCCGCCAATCCCGCCTGCGCCGCGTTCGCCGCCGCGCCCGGACGCTGGCCGGCGCCCGGCCCGGTCCTCGAGGCATGGCTGGGCGAAGCCGTCGAGATCAAACCCGCGACGACCGCCGTCTTCGGGCGCGCGGACAAGTCCAACCTCCTCATCGTGGGCGGCGAGGATCACGCGCACCGGATGCTGCTGGCCACGGTGCTCAGCGCCGCGGTCCAGCTCTCCCCGGCGCACGCGGACTTCACCATCGCCGACCTCGCCCCGCCCTCCTCGCCGATGCGCGGCTTCTTCGGCTGCCTGGCCGGCCTGCCGCACCAGGTGACGGTCGCCGCGCCGCGCGCCGCCGAATCCGCCCTGCGGGCGCTGGCCGAGGATCTGGACGAACGGCTGGCGGGCACCGCGGGTCCCGGCGCGCCTGAGCGGTTCTTGCTCGTCGCCGGGCTGCGCCGCTGGCCCGACCTGCTCCCCGATGACGAGTACGGCGAGACCACCGCCGCGCAAGACCTGCTGATCCGCCTGGCCCAGGACGGACCGGAAGCGGGCATCCACCTGGTGGCCTGGGCGGACAGCTACGCCACCGCCGAGAACGTGTTCCGGAGCCGGGGGCTGCGGCGCTGGTTCGCGCTGCGGGCGGCCGCGCACCTGGACCAGGTGGAGAGCGACGACCTGCTGGGCATCCCGGACGCCGCCATGCTCGCCGGGGACCGCGCCCTGTTCAGGGACACGGACTGGCCCGACCGGAAGGCAGAGAAGTTCAAACCCTATTCGATGGCGTCCCTGCAGGCATTCGCCGCGGGCGCGTTCGGGATAAGGAGCCCAGAGCAATGACCGACGTCAGCGTGAAGCGGATCGACGAGCTGGCCCAGTTCCGGGCGCGGCTCGTCAAGTTCAACCGGTCGCTCGCCGAGGATTTCGCCGCGATCGAGCGGCAGTGGCGGGACCTGCACGATGTCTGGCACGACGACATGTACGACCGCTTCGGCAGCGCCATCGGCGAGGTAACCCCCGGGATCAAGAGATACCTGGCCGCGACCGAGAAGCACGAGGCGTACCTGCGTTCGCTGATCGCGCGGCTGAAGGCCGTCACCGAGCTGAGGTGACCGGCGTTGGCGGAGATCCATGCTGACATTGACGCGCTCAAGGGCTTCCGGGACGCGCTGGTCCGGTTCCGGCTGGAGCAGCGGGACGTCATCGCGCGCGGCGACCAGGAGATCGAGAAGACGCGCGCGTCGCTTGAGGCCAAGGCCAGGCGCTGGCGAGCGGAGCTGGAAAGGCGCAAGGCGGCCCTCGCCGCATGCCGCCGCGCCGCCGCCGCGGCGGCCGCCGGGGGCGGACCATACGGGCGGGGCGGGCCGCCTGGTTACGCGCGCGGCGGATACGCGCCGGACTGCTCCGGGCTGGCCCGCGACGTCGCGGAAGCCCACGAAAAGCTCAAGCACATCCGCGGCTGGCAGCGCAAGGTCGATCAGGAGGCCGACGCGTTCCGCGGTGCCGCCAGGCGGTTCCGCGCCCAGATCGAGAACGAGACGCCCCGCGCCGAGGCCCACCTGCTAGCCATCGTCAACGGCCTGGAAGCCGCCCGCGGCATCAAGGTCTCCCGCCCGTGACCCCCGCGAAGGAGCCATGATGCCCGGCCGCCCGGACCGGGACGGCGACCACCACCTGCGGGTACTGGACGCCGCCTGGGACAAGACCCGCCAGCACTGGAACGACGACCTGACCCGCCGATTCGACACCGACCACTGGACGCCGCTGCTCGGCGAGTCCCGCTCCTACCTCGCCGCGCTGCGCAAGCTCATGGAGCTGCTCAACGCGGCCGAACGCGACACGGAGTACTGAATGGCCGCTGGAAAGGAAGTCGCCCGCCGCGGTGACGGCGCCGTCGCAAGCACCGGCGCGGCCGACGGCGTGCGAGCGTCGATTCAGCAGGCGCTAAGCGCCTACGAGCTGGCTGTGGCAACGCGCCTGCGGGCCGAGCGGGAGGCAGCGCACGCGCACGGCGAGCACACGCGGGCCCTGACGGAGCGGGAGCGCCAGGCGACGAGCGACCGCCAGCGCGACCAGCAAGCTCTCCATAGCGTGGCGGCGGCCGACGCTTCACGCATCGCGGTGCTCGCCGAGCTGGCCGCGCAGACCGCGGACGCGGCGGTGCGGCTGCTGGAAAGCAGCTCCCTGGCCCACGTTCGCGGGGTCGGCGACGCACTGACCGTGCAGACGCATACGGCCACGGACGAGCAGGCGGCGGCCGCATTCACCGCCGCCGCGACGGCTGCGGTCGACCTGCACGCCGCGCTGCTTAAGCTCGCCACGGCCCACCGGGAAAGCGGGGACTGGGAGCGCGCCCGGGGCATCCTCATCCCGCTGCGGTCTGCGACGGCCGGCCCGCTGCACGACGCGGCGACTGAACTGCTGTACGGCACCTACCTGGAGCAGGCCGCGGCGGCCAACGCCGCCGCAGGGTGGGAGCAGGCGCGGCAGCTCATCGACTCGGCGCTGGAACTCGTCCCCGGCGGCCTGACGACCGACCCTGTGCTGGCGGCGGAGTTCCTGCTGGCAACCGGGCAGGGCGTCGATGCGGCCCTGGCCGCAGACCGCCGCGATGATGCCGAGCGCCTCATCGGAGTCGCCCGCGGACGGCTCGGAGCCGACCATCCGCAGGTGCGCCGGTGGACCCGCCGCCCGGTCCTCGGGTGGACCGGCGGGCAGGCGGCGTGCCTCCAGGAGTTCGGCGGGCACAGCCAGCCCGTGAAGCACGCGGCGTTCACCGCGGACGGCGAGCAGCTGGTCTCCGTGGACGGCAGCCAGCTCAAGCGATGGCGGATGCCGGGAACAAGCGGCGGCGGGCTCCTCACCACCATCGCCGCGCCGGGCGCATCCCAGCTCACCGGTGCCGCCAGGCTGGCCGTCACCGCCGACGGTGACCTGCTCAGCACAGATAACGGAACCGTGGTGAGCCGCATCGCCGGTGCCGCGGCCGGCAGCGTCACCTCATTCGCCAGCACTCGGGATGGGTCTGCCATGGCATGGGCAGTCCGCGAAAAGGACCCGTCGCGCTACGTGACTCTCGGCGGAAGCGATGGCTTCACTGTCGTTGGGTCGATTGGCTTCGGGTCGGCCAGTTCGGCTGATGCCCCGATAGCCACTCTGTTCGCGAGCGGCGCTATCCCGCGCCATGTGCCCCTGGACGCCATCCGCGTTGGTGAGGCGAGGCAAGGGTCTCATAATATGGGGAGGCGCGCCGGGCTGCGGCTGGTAGACGTGGTGCGCATGAGCAGCCTGACGGGAGAGCACGGCGTCGTCAACGTCAACCCGAAAGCACTGTGGCTCCGCCTGGCGCTGTCATCGGCCGCCGACTTCGTGGCCTGGCTGGATCCCGTGGGGCAGGTCGTGATCACCGACATCGCCACCAGGATCGTCCGCCACACGTTCCAGTCCGCGCTTTCGTACGGGCCTGATGACACGATAGCCATTTCCCCGCGAGACCAGCTCGTGGTCGTCACCAACGCACGGCCGCATTCGGATAATGCCTGGCGGAGCACCGTCACAGCGTGGGAGGTGGCTACCGGCCGCCAGGTATGCTCCTGGGAGGTGGGTGGAGTCGCCGGTGACATCGCGATCTCACCAGACGAGCGGCTAATGGGTGCTCTTAACACCGCTGGTGTCATCGGGCTTTACGACATCCGCGCTCAGTCAGCACTCCGCATGGTCGGCTATCACGGGGCGCTGGAGTCCCCCTGCATAGCATTCTCGCCGGATGGCTCCCGGCTGGTCACCAGCGGCGATCGCACGATCAAGGTCTGGGGCGTGCCGTGAGCAGCTGCGCTCAACGGATTCGCGCCTAGCCGAACGAGCCGTTGCGCGCTTGCGTTCTGATGGTTGCAAAGGGTCTCCATGCGGGTCCACGCGATGCTCATGACGGGGTCACAGATGGTTGCCGCTTGCCGTAGGAGCCACGGCTGAAGGATCATGAGTCCAGTCGTCGTGCTCACTGCTACACGGCGCTCTAACTGCGCAAACGGCTAGCCCGCTGTTCCTTCCGCGATCACTTGACCAAGTATTCGCCGCTTAACTTAACGGCATTTTGGCATTTCGTTATCGCGGGTGGACGCTGGTCGCGCTGATTTAGTCAGGGGCGGCCGACTGTAGTCGGGGGCCTTTGCCAAGGACATTGCGCTTCGTGGCGCGTAGTAGCACGCTGGGCAGCATGGCAGAACTCAGCACAGGCGGTGTCCGGGTCAAGATCGAGATCTGGTACGACCGCGCAAGCCGCAAGATCACCTTCAGCAACGTTGACCAGGATTTCGGTCCCAAGGGACTGATCGGCAGCTTCATCCCGGGATCGGCTGCGGAGAAGCGCGCGCAAGAGCTGCTGGAGCGCCACGGGAAGCTGCCACCGCCTGCCTGAGGTCACATGAATCCGACTGGTTATTGCTGCTATGCGAGGTCTGAGCGGTAGCCAGTCGGGCGGTGACGCGGGCTGGGTGCTGGTTGTCGCGGCGGGCGGGTACCTGCCAGGCTGACCGCGGCGCGCGTTCCTGCCCTCTCGCGTCCGGGACGATGAATAAGCATCGCACCGGAAACCGCCTTCTTCCGGTTCGCCGGCGCAGGTCACGCAGCCAGGAAACACGGTGTCCGTTCCCATGAACATGCTAGTGCTAATCCCTTCGACAGCCTCTGCTAGCCGACAGGACCCGTGCTTGGTGTCCCCTCTGGCTAACCACCCCTCATGCGCGTCACCAAATTGAACTGAATTCGAGTTAGCTCAGGCGCCGCCGATCCGCCCATCGGCACGAGAACCGCGCAGATTGCCCCTTTCTGCACGCCATTCCTTTGTGAGAGCGGCCGATCAGCAATGACCCAGAACGGCGGGATTGCGCGCTCAGGCCAGGATCAGCGTTGATCACTCATCGTGAGCCACCGCAGTCGGCCTGCGCGCGCCGACTTGTCCTTACCAACGGGACCACTGGTGGAGCGCGAGCGGCGTCCAGAACGTCCAGTTCCGGCTCACATTGCGACGGCCAGGGTGCCGCCTTTGCGTGGCTGCACCGCACCACGGCGACCTGCGGCGGGCTGTCCTCCGGGACCGGCCGGGCGGCGGTGGCAGCAGATTAGCCTCGTGGCCATGGCGATTCTGAAGACCGCAGTACGGGCAGAGTGACGGGCGAACCCGCCGCGGCCTGGCGTCTATGCCTGCAGGTAGCCGGCGATCCTAGTGGCAAGGTCGCGTGGCAGCAATCGCACAGAGAAGACCAGGATGCGGTTGCGCAGCCCGGGAACGACTAGGCCCTTGCCCTGCCGTAGGCCACGGTGCCCGGCCCGGGCAACGCGGCCGGCATCCATCGCGCCCCACCGGAACAGCCGGGTGCCCTCCATGCCCGCCAGGGCCGCGCCCGGAGTGTCTGTCGGGCCGGGGGCCAGGCAGCAGACCCGTACTCCCGAGCCGCGCACCTCCTCAGCCAGGGCCTGGGTAAAGGACAGCACGTATGCCTTGGTCGCGAAGTACACGGCCTGGTTCGGGCCAGCCTGGAAAGCGGCCGTCGAGGCAACGTTCAAGATCGCCCCGCAGCGCCGTTCCAGCATCCCGGGCAGGAGCAGGGCAGTCAGTCGCGTCAGCGCCGCCACGTTGACCTCGATCATCTCCAGCTGGCGCTCGACGCCGATCCCGGCGACGCGACCGAGGGCCCCGAAACCGGCGTTGTTCACCAGGACGTCCACCTCAACGTGCCGCTGCGCGAGCGCCTGCGCGATCTGCGCCGGACCGGCGGGCCGGCTCAGGTCAGACGGCACAACCTGTGCCCGGACCCCGTATGTCGCGGCGAGCTCGACGGCCAGCTCACCCAATCTGGCCGCTGTACGCGCGACTAGCACCAGGTTCGCGCCATCACTGGCGAATTGCCTGGCCAGTTGCCGCCCGATCCCTGACGAGGCGCCGGTAATCAGCACGGTCCCGCCCCGGTGCCGCCGCAGCAGATCCATGGCGTCTGCCGCGCGTGCCGTGTTCCCGCTACCCGTCATGCCGCACCTCCCTCGTCTGCCTTGCATCCGTCCTTCGTGCCGCCCAGGGCCATCCGGAGCCTGCCGGATTACACCTGGGCCCGGTATCTGGTCCTGGTCAGGCGGGTCACGCGTCGGCAAAGCGGGCGCTGAGCTCGTCCTTGCGGACCTTGCCGGTCGCCGTGAGCGGGAAGCTGTCCAGGGACAGCCAGTGCGCGGGAACTTTGAAGGCAGCGAGCCGCTGCCGGCAGAACGCCCTGAGTTCCTCCGGGTCCGGCGAGGTGCCGTCGGCCGGGCGAATCACCGCGCCGACCTCCTCGCCCCAGAACGCGCTGGCGACGCCGACCACAGCGACCTGCGCGACCGCGGGGTGGCCGAGCAGCACGTCCTCGATCTCACGGGGGTAGATGTTCTCCCCGCCCCGGACGATCATCTCCTTGACCCGGCTGCGGATCGTCAGGTAACCGCGCTCGTCCATCGACCCGACGTCACCAGTCCGCAGCCAGCCCGCGTCATCGATGGCCGCGCTTGTGGCCGCCGGGTCGCCGAGGTAGCCGTCCATGACGAGGTAACCCCGGACGCAGATCTCGCCGACCGCGCCGAAAGGCACGGTCTGGCCGTCGCCGAGGCTGACGATCTTGACCTCGGTCTGCGGCAGCGGCCGTCCGACGGTCTCGGCCCGGTCGGCCGCCGCGTCGTCTGGGCGGGTCACGGTCATCGAGCAACTCGACTCCGTCTGCGCGAACGTGATCAGCAGCGGGACCCCCAGCTGCTTCTCGAACTGCCGGACCAGGGAGGCGGGAGCGAACGAGCCGCCGCACATGCCGAGCCTGACGGATGATAGGTCGCGCGTACCGGAGGCGGGGTGGGTTAGCACCGCCTGCACCATGGTCGGCACTCCGCCCAGCAGAGCGCTGCGGTACGTCTCAAGAAGCTCGAGCATGAGCCCGGGCTCGAAGAAGGGCGGGAGCACCTGGGTGCACGCGTACTGCACAAAGCCGAGGGCGAGCATTCCGCCGCCCGCGACGTGGAAAAGCGGCATCGTGTTGACGGCGACCTCTCCAGCGCGCAGGTCCGCCGCGGCCCAGGCCAGCCGCGCGTTGTTGGTCAGCCCGCGGTGGGTGAGCACCGCGGCCTTCGGTAGCCCAGTGGTGCCCGATGTGTAGAGCACCTGCGCCGGGCTGGCCGGATCGACATCCGGCAGTGCGATGCCCTCGTCCGCGGAAGCCAGGAAGGCGTCCCAGTCGGCTAGGGGGATCACCTCACGCAGGTCGGGCAGCCGGCCGCGTACTGAGGCCAGGATCTCCGGGAGGTTGTTCGACCGGTACTGGCCGGCGAGGAGGATCCCGCGCGCCCTGGAGTGGCCGAGCACGTGCGTGAGTTCCTCGGCCTGGTAGGCAGGGTTGACCGGGACGAGGACGAGCCCGGCGAGCCCGGCGGCGAACTCGGTCATGAGCCACTGGGGGCTGTTGGCGGACCACACCGCGACTGGCTCGCCGGGGGAGAACCGGCTGAGCAGTGCCCGCGCGGCCCGCTCGGCCGTCGCGAGCAGCTCGCCGTAGGTCCAGGTCCGGCGGGCTTCAGGGTCTGGGCAGCCGTCGATGAGCGCCACGCGCCCGGGTGCCTGCGCGACCGCGGTGCGCAGAATGGAGCCGATCGTGGTGGGCAGTATGGGTGCCGAGGCGTCGGCGGGCCAGTGGGCCGTCGCCAGCCCGCTCCCCGCCGGGGCGGCAGTTTCGCTGAGGTTCATGGCTCTTACGGTGCCCCCGTCCGGGCCGCCCGCCATCTACGGGACGACCGTGAGGATTACCGCGCCAGACCGTGAGATTCTCCTGCGGCGCCCGATTGCCGGTCATTTGCCCTAGACGTATGCTTAGCCAAATTTTCAGAACCCCAGAGAATCTGGGATCCCAGCGGGGCGGGCGATGTCCGGCGGTCATTCGGCGATCTTCGAACGCGATGCGGAACTTGCGGCGACCGCCGCCGCGACGGCCGCGGCCACGGCAGGCCACGGCATGGTCGTGCTGGCCGAGGGGCCCGCGGGAATCGGGAAGACCACGTTGCTGCAGTCCGCCTGCTCGGCGGTATCCGGCGCCCGGGTGCTTACCGCGCGCGGGCTGGCGCTTGAGCGGGGCTTTCCGTTCGGCATTGTTCGCCAGCTCTTTGACCCAGTCCGCTTCGCTTCGCCTGCCGACTGGGACCTGCTGCTTGACGGCGCGGCGGGGCTGGCAGGCCGGGTGTTCGGCGGCGGCTACCCCGGCGTGATAGATGACGATGTCCCCTACGCGACCACGCACGGCCTGTACTGGCTGGCCGCGAACCTGGCGGCGTCCCGGCCGCTGGTCATCGCGGTCGATGACGCGCACTGGTCGGACGCCTCGTCGCTCCGCTGGCTCTCCCATCTGTCCGCGCGGATCGAGAGCCTGCCGGTGGCCCTGCTGCTCGCCGCGCGCACCGGTCCGGACCAGCCGGCGCTGCTCGACGAGATCCGGTCCCTGCCGTCCTGCACCCGCTTTGAGCTGGATCCGCTTGGCGCCGCCGCGACCGCGGCCATGGTCAGCGCCCGCCTCGGCGGGCAGGCCGATGAGGCGGTCTGCCGGTCCTGCTACGCGGTTACCGGTGGCAACCCGTTCTTCCTTGAGTCGCTGACCGCCGAGCTGCGCGGTACGCCTGGTCCCGTTGAAACCATCGGGCCGCACAGCGTCGCTGCCTCGGTGCTGCGCCGGGTAGGCCACCTGGGCGGCGGCGCGGCTGCGCTGACCCGCGCACTCGCGGTCCTCGGCGGCCCCGCCCGGCTCCGGCTGACCGCCGCGCTGGCTGGCCTGGAGGTTGCCGAAGCCGCGCTGCTCGCCGACAAGTTGCGCGCCGCTAGCGTGCTCGCGGCAGGATCGATCCTGGAGTTCGCGCACCCGATCGTGCGGACCGCCGTCTACGAATCGCTGCCGCCTGGGGAACGGGCACTCGCGCACGCCCGGGCGGCGCTGCTGCTCGAGCAGGACGGCGCGGACCCTGAGCGCACCTGTCTGCAACTGCTGCGCACCGAGCCCGCAGGCGACCCGCACACCGTCGCGGTGCTGCGCGCGGCGGCCACCGCGGCCGCCGGGCGCGGAGCCCCGGAAAGCGCCGCCGAGTACCTGCGCCGCGCCATGGCCGAGCCGCCGGACCAGACAGTCCGCGCCGAGGTTCACCTTGAGCTGGGGATCGCCCTCGCCGCGGCCCGCCATCCGGTGGCGGTCCAGACCCTGCGCGAGGCGGTGGCCGGCAGCGCCGACGGGACCGCCGCGCTCGTCAGTGCTCAGCTGCTCGGCATCTGGGCACACCACGACAGCGCCGCCGCGATCTGCCGGGACGCCCTCGCCTCCGGCTCCGTCCGCCTCGACCCCACGACCGCGGACCGCCTGGCGGCCGAGTTCTTCAACAACGCGTATCTCGCCCCTGAGACGGCCGATGAGGCCTGGACCCTAGCGGGGGACCGGCTGGCCAGCTCCGATCAGCCGGGCTGGCAAGTCGTCGGCGCGCTGATGGCAACCTTCCGTGCGCAGCCACCCGGCGCAGCGATGGCGCGCATCGGGCCGATCCTGGCCGCTGGCCTGGCCGGCGTGGCGCTTGACTCGCTGACTTTCCTGTACGTCATGCTTACGCTGATCTGGAACGACCAGCTTGAGCTGGCGCTTTCCGAGTGCGACCGCGTGCTTGCCGATGTCAGGAACCGTGGCGCAGTGTCCATGGTCGTCCACGTCAGCCTGGTGCGCTCCATGGCAGCCCGTCGGCTCGGCCGTCTCGAGGACGCAGCGGCCGACGCCCTGTCCACCAAGGAGTTCAAGCTGGGGACCCCAACGCGGGCCGCCAGTGCCTGGGTTGGCGTCTTCTGCCTTGAGGCCCTCACCCGCCTTGGCCGCCTTGGCGACGCAGAGGCGCTGGCAGCGGCAGTCGCTGCCAGGCAGCCGGCAGACGGCTGGATACACACGAACATGTTCCGTCAGGCGCGCGCCGAGCTTCGCGTCGCCCAGCAGCGCTACTCCGAGGCCCTCGATGACCTGCGGGCAGCCGCCGGCGGGTGGCGGGCTATCCGCGTCGAGAACCCTGCGGTCGCGACCTGGCGCACCGCCGCGGTCGCCGCGCACCGGGCCCTGGGCAACCACGGCGAGGCGGCGAGGCTGGCGCGCGAGCAGCTCGTGCTGGCCCGCGCGGTCGGCACGCCGCTGGCTCTCGGTACCGCACTGCGCGCCTACGCCTCGGTCGCGGAGAACCAGGCAGAACTCCTCGAAGAAGCGATCACCCAGTTCGAGTCCGTCGGCGCCCGCTACGATCTCGCGCTCGCGCTCGCCGAACTCGGCGCCTGCCTGCGCCGGGCCGGCCAGGTGGCACAGGCCCGCGTCCCCCTCCGCCGCGCCCTCGACCTGGCCGAGAAGACAGGCGCCGCGCTGCTGTGCGACTACGCCCGCCGCGAGCTCGCCGCCGCGGGCATCCGCCCCCGCCGCGCCGCCCTCACCGGCCCGGACGCCCTCACCAGCGCCGAGCGCCAGGTGGCAGGCCTGGCCGCCGCCGGACGCTCTAACAAGCAGATCGCCCAGCATCTTTTCATCACCACCGGCACGGTGGAGACCCACCTGCGCCACGTGTTCCACAAGCTAGACATAGCCTCCCGCGTGGACATCCCCGCCAAGCTCACCCCCAGCGCCCCGTAGCGCGGGCCCGCTGCCACCGTTGGCTCGGGTTTACCCCCAGGCCGGCAGCGCCCCGGCCGCAACGGTCCGTACCTCCACGTACCCGGCCACGTCGAGTGACCACGTCATTCCCCATGCGAAGGGCCGCCCAGTGCCATGACGACCTTTCGGGCGCGGCACTTTCGGTCACGACGGCCAAGTCGCCGGCCATGCAGATCGGTTAGCGCGTAACGACTGAAACAGTAATCGGTTACGTCGTGTGGCGTCAGTCCAGGAGTTCCAGGAACTCGGCGGGGGTCAGGCCTGCCTGCCGCAGGATGGAGGCAGGGTGCCGCGCTTGACCACGCCGTGCTGGGGGATGACTGCCACGTGGCCTTCCGTGTCGCGGTAGACCGCGTGGCTTCCCTTGGTGCGCACGTAAGAGAAGCCGGCCGACTCCAGCGCACGGATGACCTTGCGGACCGGAAGGTCATCAAGCGCCGGGCTCACGCGGCGGGCAAGTGAAAGGAGGTCACCAGCGGTGTTGCTGTGACATGACCGGCCGGATCGTCGACCTCTTCCAGGTATAGCTCGACGGCTTCGGCCAGGTTGGCCAGGGCTTCGTCAAGCGTGTGCCCCTGGCTGGCCACGTCGACCTCCAGGCACTGGGCGATGTACCAGTCTTCTTCCCGGTGCAGCGCTGCGGTCAGGGTCCGCGGCATCTCAGGCATGCAACCAGGATAGCCGCCCGCCGCTCGCCTAACCCAGCTTCCCGCTGTACCTTTCATGCTGATGCCGGCCCGCGGCGGCGGCCAGCCTGGCCTGCGGATGACGGCCAGGCTGGCTTGCGGGATCTAGGCGGCGTACCTACCTCGCTGCCCCGGCGACGCAGGTCGCCACGATGTAAGTCGCATGGCGGTCCAGACTGATCCGGGCCCGGTCATAACGCATCGTCGTCCGCGGGTCAGCGTGCGAGGCGGCCTCCTGCACATCCCGCAGCGGCACCCCGGCGCCGAGAGCGGCCGTGATGAACGCGTGTCTCAGCGTGTGCGGGCCGACGTGCTTGGCGATGCCGGCCCGGCGGGTCACCCGCCGGACGACCCGGGCGGCGCCGTGCCGGTCCAGCCGCCGCCCGTCCCCGGCGGTGAACAGCGGCCCTGCGGTGCGCTCCCCGACAGCCAGGTCGATCGCCCGGGCGGTGCCCGGCGCGAGCGGGATCGTGACCACCTTGCCGCCTTGCGGGTGATCACCAGGGTCCGGTGCCCGCGCCCGAGCCCGAGGTGCTCGATGTCCGCGCCGGTCGCCTCCGACACCCGCAGCCCGTTGAGGGCGAGCAGCGAGATCAGCACGTGCTCGGCGGGCGGCCCGAGCCCGGCGGCGACCAGGAGGGCGCCGAGCTCGTTGCGGTCCAGGGCGGTGGCGTGCGACTCGTAGTCCAGCCGGGGGCGGCGGACGTGCGCGGCGGGCGAGTGGTCGAGGAGTTCCCCTTCCACGGCGTACCGGTAGAGCCCGGCGATCGTGCACAGCCGCCTGGTGACCGTGGCACGGGCCCGGCCGTTGGCTTCCATTTCCCGGGCGAACGTCTGGATGTCGGCGCGGCGGACCGCGAACAGGGGCAGGGACCGGGCACGGCACCAGCCGGTGAACTGGCGAAGGTCGAGGGTGTAGGCCTCGCGGGTCAGGACGCGGTAGCCGGCCAGGTACCCGGCGAGCGCGAGCCGCTCGGACTCGGTCAACGCCGACTGGACAGGGACCAGAGAAGTTGAAACGGTTGCGGCGGCCATCATGGCACCTCCAGGGACAGCCGGGCCCCGGAGGCCGGGGCCGCAGGTCCCCGGCGACGAACGATGCCCGCAACGTACGACGCCCGCCGGAAAGAATCTACGTCCCGTAGCCAGCACACCGCAGCCGCCACGATCAATGCGCCCCATACTGCCGAATCGGATCGGCTGCGAACTGTTTCGGCGCATGGGTGACTGGCAGACAGATCACCCAATTATGTGGTTAGGCAGCCCCTGGCGGGCAGCCGTCTTGCGGTGGACGAGAGACCGACGGGGTCAGTACGACATCACAGCTTTCAAGTCTCGCACCACTGCGGTTGCCGCGTTCTTGATGTCTGAGACGAGCTTCGCGTAACCCTCATAGTGTGCGGCTACTGTCCTGCGCCCTATGCGCAGCCCCTGGTAATCGGCGCGCGGCTGGGTCACAGCCATTGTTCAGGCTGCAATCCGTGCAGATTACGGTGCTCATGTGCGTCGGGAAGCGCTGTGGCGATGCGCACCACTGAGGTACTGATCTGGTCTCATTCGGCTGCAGGGCGGGTGCGCTCCAGGAGCTGTTTCAGCGTGGCGAGGTTGCGCGCGACCGCTGCCTTGACTCTTGGGACGGCTAGCGGGCCGAGCGGCCGCAGCAGGGCTGATGAGGGTTCCAGCTCGACATGGTTGGTCAGCCGGGTCCCGCCCGCTGTCGGCTCCAGCAGGTAGCTGCTGCTGGCGTTGAAGGGGCCGATCTGTCCTTTCACGGCGAGCCGGCTGGGCGGCGCGAAGTCGGTGACCTCGAAGCCCTCCTCGCTGCGGCGAGGGATGGTGCGGGTCTGCCTGTAGGTGGCGCCCACTCCCGCCTGACCGGGCGAGGTCTGGACGGTGCGCGCGATGGCGTAGTTCCACGCCGGGATGTTGCCGAAGTCGGCG
>Ga0335074_10001591_pt1 | contig 30780 bp, 27 predicted proteins | sample Lox_Sample_23_FD_206715 | JGI IMG/M metagenome (GOLD analysis project Ga0335074, IMG submission 206715) | Soil microbial communities from Loxahatchee National Wildlife Refuge, Florida, United States - Lox_Sample_2.3 | ecosystem: Environmental > Terrestrial > Soil > Wetlands | place: USA... | reverse complement strand
CGTACCTCTGTGGGTGCCCACGTACATACGCAACCAGTGCGCAGTCTTCAAGAAAACAAATGAAGTGTTCGGTGGCCTCTCAAACATGGCGGGCGGCTACCCACTGGTAGTCGACGGGCTGCTCTATTTCACGAGCGAGCATCTGTACCAGTGCTTCCGTTTTCCTGATTGCCTTGAAGCACAAGAGGAGATCATGGCGCCCAAGTCTCCGATGGGCGCAAAGATGGCCGGCAAGCCGTATCGCGAACAGCACTGCCGGGCGGACTGGCACAACGTTCGCGTCGATGTGATGCGGTACTGCTTGCGCGTGAAGCTTGCACAGCACCGGGATAAGTTCGGCGCACTGCTGCTCTCAACGGGCAAGAAACCGATCGTTGAGGAATCCCACAAGACAGATTTCTGGGCGGCTAAGGCTTCCGGCCATGGCAGCCAGCTCGTGGGTGAGAATAACCTCGGGATCCTGCTCGTCGAGTTGCGAGAGGAGTTCCGAATCCTTAACCCCAGCGACCCGTATGTCGTCAAGCCGCTGCCAATCCCCAACTTCACGTTGATGGGGAAGCCGGTTCCCAAGGTTACGGGATAACAGGGCTAGCTACGCTGGATGCACCCCGGGGGAGATCAACTCTCCCCTGTCCCCCTACCGTAAAGGGGGGCATCCTCCGTTCCTTCCCCGCGGACTTTCCTGAGGCCGAACCCTCGGTAGACTTCCGGTAGACTTCAGCGCCGAAACCAGCCGCCATTTTCCTGCAGAAATACGCAGGGTCTTCAATCCGGCAGCTCGTAACCCTCTGTCTACCGCGAGGAAACAGGGTCACTTTGAAGCTTCTACCTTCTCCTCCACCTGTAACTCCGCGACTTTGAAGGGCACTCCACACCCTCCAATCCCGCAGTAGCCGTCGGGATTCTTCGCAAGGTACTGCTGGTGATACTCCTCGGCGTAGTAGAACTCCGGCGCCTCCTTGATCTCGGTCGTGATCGTCGCGAAGCCAGCTGCCGAGAGTCGCTGCTGAAATGCGCGCTTTGATGCTTCCGCCGCTTTGCGTTGCTCCTCATCGAGCACGTAGATCGCCGAGCGATACTGCGTTCCGAGGTCGTTTCCCTGACGCATGCCCTGCGTGGGGTCATGGTTCTCCCAGAACTCCTTGAGCAGCTGCTCGTAGGAGATCCGCGTGGGGTCGTAGATCACACGCACGACTTCGGCGTGACCGGTGCGGCCCGTGCACACTTCCTTGTAGGTTGGGTTCGGGGTGTAGCCGCCTGCGTAACCGACCGCTGTTGAGTAAACCCCGGGAAGCTCCCAGAAATGCTTCTCGGCGCCCCAGAAGCAACCAAGCGCAAAGACCGCTTCCTTGAGCCCCTGCGGGAAGGGGGGCACGATGCGCCGGCCATTGACGAAGTGGGCTTCGGGGACCTGCATCGGCGTTGCGCGCCCGGCCAGGGCTTCGGCGGCGGGTGGCATCTGCGACTTGGTGCTCGTGAGGGACATGGCAGCACTCAGGAGAGGGTTGGATCGCGAAGTCTGGGCGCCTGGCCCGGCCAAGACAAGCTGCACCGGGTGCGTTGGATGCACCTGGGCCCGGAGGGGTCTTGACGGGTCGCCGAATCTGGATTATTCGCTCGAGCGGCAGGTGCTCATGCAGGTCAGGCTCTTCGCTGCCGTCTTGCTCATCGAACTGGCGAGCGCCGTCGGGGCGCAGGCCGGGCAATCCCCTGCACCGCCCGCCGGCGAGCAGGCAATGACGTCGACGGTGATCGGGCCGGAAAACCCCCTCCTCACACGCGGCGCCGAGGCACTCATGGACGGCCGCGCGGACGAGGGCGTGCGGCTCACGCTCGAGGGAATCAAGCTTCCGACGCCGGTGCGCGATCTTGCCGCCGCGCACGCCAACCTCTGCGCCGGCTACGTGCTGTTGCATCGCTACGAGGAGGCCCTCACCCACTGCAACGCCGCGCTCGCGCTCGATGCGACCAACTGGCGAGCCTTCAACAACCGCGCGGCGGTCTTCGCGGCACAAGGGCTGTACGACAAGGCGATCGAGGACGTGCTCGCCGGACTGAAGCTCTCCCCGGGCGCCACCGTGCTCCACCAGAGCCTGTCGATCATCTACCGGGACCAGAAGCTGCATCGCTCGCAGGACCGCTCCGGGTCCACCGCCTGACGGAAGCGCCTCACGGCGCGAGTATCCGGGGCGCCGCGAGAGGTCGGGCTTTGCGCGTATCCTGGTAAGCTTGGGCGCCATGGGAATCAGTCAAGCGCACAACCTGCGCATGCCGCCGATCGAGAAGCTCCGCCCATACGGTGTGCGGGTGAGCCTGCCCACGGGAGACCCCTTCCGTAAGCTTCTCGGTCCCGAGTGGCATCGCACGCACTGGTATGCCACGCGCGAGGAGCGCGACGCGGCGCTCGAGGAGATGAGCCGGCGTCACGAGTACTCGCGCTCCGGCGACCGGCCATCCCTCGTCTTCGAGAAGGTCGAGAAGCTCGCCGAAAGCCGCGGGCTCTAGAACATGGGCCCGAGGAACAGATAGAAGGTCTCGGCCCCGCTCTGATCGAAGCCGGTCGCGAGATACAGCGGTCCCACCGGAGTATCGAAACCGACGAACACACTCCCGTCCCTGCGCACCGAGGACAGCTCGATGTTGCTGCGGTCGGCCCAGACGTTGCCCGCCTCGAGAGAGAAGCCGACGTAGGCGGGGAAATTGAATGGCCCTTCCCCGCCGCTGCCGATCTTGTGATAGAAGAGAAAGCGCGCGATGCCGAAGTCCGAGCCCGCGAGGGACTGCGCCGGCAGGCCGGACAGATTGAACAGCCCGCCGAGCAGGAACTGCGTGTGCAGATCATAGGACTCGGCCTGGTTGAGCGTCGTGCCGCCGGTTGCCCAGAGGATGGCGGTCTCGCGCCCGAACGATTCCGCGCCGAGCCAGTTGAGCGTCACCTGGTTGAGCGGGCGTTCCAAGCCACCCTGGTCCTGCTGCGAAACCCAGCTGTTCTCGCTGTTCCACTGCAACGCCGCGAGCTGCCCCGAGTGGGGAAAGTTCACCTCGTCCACCTGATCGTAGGAGAAGCGAACGAAGAACCCGTAGTCCCGGAAGTGCGTCGAGGGTAGGTCAGGATCACCGACCCGCACGTAGCTCGTCCCCTCATCGTGCAGCAGCCCCACCCGGGCTTCGCCCCAGTTGCCGAGCTCGCGTCCGAAATCGAGTCCGTAGTCGAAATCGCGGAGCCTGAAGTCCGCGACCTGCTTCAGGGCGCCGTTGTCGAGCGGCACGTCGTTCGCCGAGTACTGGAAATTCGGCAGCACGAACCAGCGCCAGTAGTTGGAGAACGGCAGGTAGAACTCCGAGTAGATGTGAGGAGAGATCCCCTCCTGCAGATTCCACACCCACTCCGCCCCGGTGGAAGTGAGCTCCGACATGACGAGCAGCGCAGAGGCGTCGTAGAACGCGTTGCCGTGAAAGTCGTCCTGGAGCGCGAGCCCGAAGCGCAGGTAGTCGGGCCCGTAGGAGTTGCGCTGCGCCGACAGGTCGAGTCCGTTCTCGCCATTCTCGTTCTCCACCCGGTAATCGAGTATCGCAAGATCGCCGCGCCCATACATGTCCGTGATCCGGCTGTCGACCTGCTTCGGGTCGAGCCGCTTGCCGATGAGATCATCGAAGAGCGCATGGAGCGATGCGGCATAGCGCTGCGAGTCGGCATTGACGTGCACGAAATGAATGACGGGCAGATGCGTGCGCTCGGCCTGCCGATCCGCGACGTACGTCGCGTAGTCCTGCGAGTCGACCGCGAGCGGGCGCAGCCGCGCAGCGACCTCGCGTGCAGCCTGCGCGCCGCTGCCGATCGCGCGCTTCACGATCCGGAAGTCGAAGGAGGAGGCATCACCCAGGTCCGGCGTGATGACGATGTCACGGGGCGTGAGCGTTGCGAGCTGTCGCCGGGACTCGCGGCGAATCAGTATCGCGAGCATCTGGTTCGAGATGGCGGCGGGTCCGACGAGGTCCTGACGGGGAGAAAGCGGAAACCCGACATCCACGACGATCAGCACGTCCACGTGCATCTCGCGGGCGACATCGATCGGTAGATTCTCCGCGATGCCCCCGTCGACCAGCAGCCGCCCCTCGCGCTCGACCGGGCTGAACACACCAGGCGCCGACAGGCTCGCCCGCATCGCCGTGGTGAGATCGCCCGCTCGCATGACGACCGGCTCGCCCGTCGACAGGTCGGTGGCGACCGCGCGAAACGGCGTCGGCAACCGGTCGAAGTCCTTCACGTCCGAGACGGGAAGGGTCGCGCGTCGCAGGATTCTCGTGAGCGTCTCCCCCTCGATGAGGCCGTTCGGGAGCCGCAGCTTGCCGCCCCGGATGCCGAGCGGCAGCCTCACGAGAAACTCCCGGTCCTCCTCCTTGCGGCGAAAGCTGAGCTCCCTGCGCGGCGGCAGCTCGCTGAACGCCTCCTCCCAGTTGACCGAGTTCATCAGAGACTCGATCTGCTCCGGGGAGAGCCCGCTCGCGTACAGCCCGCCGATCACGGCGCCCATGCTGGTGCCGGCGATCGCATCGATCGGGATGTGCATCTCGGCGAGCATCTTGAGCACCCCGATGTGGGCTGCGCCCCGGGCGCCACCGCCCGAGAGCACGAGGCCGATCCGCAGGCGCGGATGGGGAGTCGCGACAGTGGACTCACCCGCCTCCGCCGCGCCTGCGCGGTGGGGGCCGAGCGCGACCCAAACGAGGGCCACCAGGAGGGCACTCACGAGCCCGTTCCGGTGCCAGACCACCCGAGACGTGCGATCCACTCGACAAGAATACCGCATGACCGTCGCCGGAGGCGTTCGGCATCAACGATAATGGCTGGATGATCGCGATGGTTTCGCGCTGGCTTCCCGCGACGGTACTCGCGCTCCTCGCGAGCTGCCCGTTCGCGGCCGCGCAGTCCCCGGAGGCGAGCGACTGGGGCTACTACGGCGGTGACATCTTCGGCGAGCACTACTCCAATCTCGATCAGATCAATCGCCAGAACGTCTCGCTGCTCGAGATCGCCTGGACGTACCGCACGGGTGAGCTCGGCGCGGGCTTGGCGAGCGCGGACAAGCTCACCTTCGAAGCAACGCCCATCCTGGCGTTCGGCATGCTCTACCTGTCCACCGCGACGGATATCGTCATTGCGCTCGATCCGGTTACGGGCCGTGCGCGCTGGCGTTTCGATCCGCACATCGACCGGCGCGTCACCTACAGCGATGTCGCCTCGCGCGGCGTCTCGGTATGGCAGGACCCGGACATCGGACCGGTGGGCGCGTGCAGCCGGCGCGTGTTCATCGGCACGCTCGATGCGCGTCTGATCGCACTCGATGCCATGACGGGCATACCCTGCGGCAGCTTCGGCGCACACGGAACGGTGGACCTCACGCGCGGGGTGCACCTGCGCGAGCGTGGGCAATATCTCGTCACCTCACCTGCGGCCATCACCCGCGACCTGGTCATCGTCGGCTCCTCGATCGGCGACAACCGCGCCGTCGAGGTCGAGCGCGGAACCGTTCGCGCGTTCGATGCGCGAAGCGGGGCGCTCGAGTGGAGCTTCGACCCGATTCCGGACTCCCCGCAGCATCCCGCGGCCGCCGAATGGCGTGCGGACCAGGCGGCCCGCACGGGAGCTGGCAATGCCTGGGCCGTCATGTCCGTCGATCCCGCGCGCAGCACCGTCTTCGTGCCGACGGGCTCGGCGAGCCCCGACTTCTACGGCGGAGAGCGCTTGGGAAGCGACCGGTTCGCAGACTCACTGCTCGCGCTCGATGCAAGGTCGGGGCGCCTGCTGTGGCATCAACAGCTGATTCATCACGATCTTTGGGACTACGACCTTGCGGCGCAGCCCGTGCTCGTCTCGCTCGAATCGGGCGCCACGCCGGTGTATGCGGTGCTCGAGGCGACCAAGAGCGGCCTGCTCTTCGTCTTCAATCGCGATACCGGCAAGCCGCTCGCGCCGGTCACCGAGCGAGCCGTTCCGCGCAGCACCGTCAAGGGCGAGCAGGCCTTTCCCACCCAGCCCTTTCCGGATACGCCCCCCCTCGTCTCCCAATCACCGATCGACCCGCGCGATGCATGGGGCATCACGTTCTGGGATCGGGGTGCGTGCCGTGACCTGCTGCGACGCTATCGCAACGAGGGCACCTACACACCACCTGACACCCGGGGATCCATCTCGGTGCCCGGCTACGCGGGCGGCGTCGACTGGGGCGGGATTGCCTTCGATCCCCGCCGGGAACGGGTGATCGCCGCGGTCAATCATCTCCCGACCGTGGAGAAGCTCGTCCCGCGGCAGGACCTCGCGCGCGAGATGCATTCCGAGGAGTTCGCGCACGCCGATGTGGGCTTGCAGCTTGGAACACCGTTCGCGGTGCTGCGCAAGCCGCTGCTCTCGCCCTGGGGGCTGCCGTGTACGCGGCCTCCGTGGGGAACGCTCGTGAGCGTCGACCTGCGCCGCAACCGCATCGTCTGGGAAGTCCCGCTCGGCACGACGAAGAACATCGGGCCGTGGTTCGCACCCACGCGCACCTTCGGGGTCCCGGGCATGGGCGGCCCGATCGTCACGGCAGGCGACCTCGTCTTCGTTGCCGCGGCAATGGACAACTATCTGCGCGCTTTCGATGTCGAAACAGGACGCGAGCTCGCGAGATTCCCGCTGCCGGCGGGCGGACAGGCGACCCCCATGACCTACCGCGCAGGACCCGACCAGCGCCAGTACCTCGTGCTTGCGGCCGGCGGGCACGGCAAGCTCGGCACGCAGCGCGGAGACTACGTCATCGCCTTTGCGCTCCCGCAGGCGGGGCGGCCAAGATGACCCGCGTCGAACGCCGCTCTTTGAGCTTGCGACCGCGTCCCATTAAGCTCTCACGCCCCAGTCGGTAAGGTCCGGCATGTCGCTGCTGCACGTCTCGATCGTATCGCTCATCATTCAGGCGCTGCTGATCGTCCACGTCATCAAGACGGGTCGCAACTTCATCTGGATCTGGGTCATCGCGCTGCTCTCCTTCGCGGGTGTCCTGGCTTACCTTGCGGTCGAGCTCGTGCCTGATCTGTTCCGCAGCGATACGGCGAGGCGCACCGCGCGCGGGATGCGCAAGGCACTCGATCCCGGCGCAGCGTTGCGCCGCTACGAGCAGGAGGCGCGCCTCACCGGCAACGTGGCGAGCCGCCAGCGCTACGCGGAGGAGCTCGTTCGCCACGGCCGCTACGAGGAGGCGATCGCCGCGTATCGCCAGGCTCTGACGGGGCTCTACGAGCACGATCCCAACATCATGCTCGGCCTTGCCGAGGCCCAGTTCGGCAACGGCGATGCGGTGGGTGCGCGCACGACGCTCGATGAGCTCATGCGGCTCAATCCGGACTTTCGCTCCCCGGAGAGACATCTGCTCTACGCCCGCGCGCTCGAAGCCGAGGGCAACGTCGCGAAGGCACTCGAGGAGTACCGGGCGCTCGCACCCGCCTATCCGGGCGCAGAGGCCGCGGTGCGCTACGCGCAGCTGCTCAAGTCCCAGGGCAGGGGTGCCGAGGCGGCGACCGTCGCACGCGAGCTTCTCGATCAGGCGCGACTCGCCCCGGCGCATTACCGGCGCGCGCAGCGCAGCTGGCTCGAGAGCGCGGCGCGGCTTGCGCACGGGCCCTGAATGCGCTACCGCAGCCGCTTCAGCCCGCGCGCCGGGACCTGCTGAGTAATGCAATGAATCCCACCGCCGCCGAGCAGAATCTCGCGCGCCGGGACCCCGATCACCCGGCGCTCGGGAAATAGGGCCGCAAGCCGCGCGGCCACCTCCCCGTCCGTACGGGAATCGAGCAGCGGCATGATGATCCCGCCGTTGGCGGCGTAGAAGTTCACGTAGCTCGCAGCGAGGCGTTCTCCCGCGGGCCGTGCACGGACTCCCTCCCGAACGAGAACGCCCCGCGCCTCCACTTCGCTCCGGACGAGCGGCCCGGGGAGGGGAAGCTTCGTGATCCTGAGGTGTCGGCCACGGGCATCCCGCGCCTCCGTTAGCCGTTCCCATGCGTCCCGCGAGATCGAATGCTGTGGGTCGTGCACGTCATCGGTCCATGCGAGGCAGACCTCCCCGGGACGCGCGAAGCACGCGAGCTCGTCGATGTGTCCGTCCGTCTCGTCGTTCAGGATGCCCTTGCCGAGCCAGATGACGGTGCGCACGCCGAGATAGGCTTCGAGATGACGCTCGATCTGGATGCGCGTGAGGCGCGGATTTCGGTTCGGATTGAGAAGGCACTCCTCCGTCACGAGCGCCGTGCCGTCCCCGTCGACGTGCACCGCTCCACCTTCGTTCACGAGCGGGGCGCGATAGCGCTCACACCCCTCGAGCGCAAGCACCTTGCCCGCGACGGCATCGTCCTGATCCCACGGGCAATACAAACCGCCCTCGAGGCCTCCCCAGGCATTGAACGGCCAATCGACTCCGCGGATCTCCCCGCGCTGGCTCACGACGAAGGTCGGTCCCACATCGCGCATCCAGCAATCATCGTGGGCCATTTCGACGACGCGCACCCCTGGCCCAAGCAGCGCCCGCGCGTGCTCGAGGTGAGACGCCGAGACGCCAACCGTCACGGGCTCGAACTCGGCGATGGCCGCCGCGATGGCGACCACCGCGTGCTGCGCCGGCTGCGCGCCATCGCGCCAGTTGTCCAAGCGCTCGGGCCAGAGCATCCAGCACCCCGCGTGCGGCTCGAGCTCGCTCGGCATCCAGAAGCCGTCGGCGGCCGGGGTGCTCGGGAGCGTGCGGACCATGGCGTGCTCGCGAGCCAAAAATCTAATCGGAAGCGGAGGCGAGCAGCGGCCTGCGCAGCACGGTGAGCACGGCGATCACGCCCCCCACGGCCGCGAGATGCAGCGCGAGGTCGATGACCGTCACGTCGAAGGGGTGAAAGAACTCGAGGATGAACGCGGCGGCGGCCGCGGCGCCGAGGGCGCCGAGGGCGGCGACGGGGAGTGTCGCGATCGGGCGCGCGCGACGCAGCATCGCGAGGAGCGATCCGGCGAGCGGCACACTCACGCCCGCGATGAACACGAAACAGTGCACGCTCTCGCGGGCGCTGCCGCCGAGGCCGTTTTGCAGACAACCGAGTCCGCTCGCCGCAAGCCACACGAGAAACGGCACAACCGGGAGCGCGGCCCAGCGCGGCGAGCGCCCGGGAACGGACAGCTCGAAGGATGCGAAAATCGCAGTCGTGGCGGTGACCAGCGTCGCGATGCATTCGAGGAGGACACGCGGTGAGCCCATGCGATGCCGGAACACCTGCAGGTCGGCGTAGCGCAGGATCAACAGGGCACTGAGCGCAGCGACCACGGCGAGCCATTCGAGGGCGCGCACGGCCGGCGGGCGCAGTCGCCTCACCGGCTCGAGCCGGCCCGCGAGATTCGTGATGAGGTCCTCAGTGTCCATGTCCTATCCGTCCGCCTGAAACATGCGCCGCAGCCTCTTCAGCGCGCGGTGCACGTTGACCTTCAGCGCACCGACCGACTGGCCTGACGCCGCAGCCGCCTCCGCGAGGCTCATCTCCTTGAGCTTGACGGCTTCGAGCGCCTCGCGCTGCCGAGCCGGCAGCCGCCGCATCAAGGCCTCGAGCTCCTCCGCGACACGCACCCCCTCCATCTCCTTATTCGCTGCGACCTCCACGGATGTTTCATCGGCTTCGGCCTCAACGGCCGCTTCCCGGCCCTCGACCCCGGGCTGAGCGCCCGTCCCGCGGCCGGACTCATCGGCGGACAGCTCGTGACGTGTGATGCGCCGCCGGCGTCGAAGCGCATCGATGCTGCGTCGCGAAGCGATTGCGGTGAGCCACGGCGTGAAAGGACGCTCCGGGTCGTACGTGTGCCGCACCCGGTGCACGGTGAGGAGCGTCTCCTGCACGATCTCCTCCAGGTCCCGGCGCTCGGCGCAAACCCGGCGGGCGACGGCACGCACGACCGGGATCACCTCGCGAAGCAGCCGCTCGTACGCGCGACGGTCGCCGTCTTGCGCGGCGCGCATCAGCTGCGACCACACCCGATCCTGTCCGCGCGCAGATTCGGCTTCCACGGTGCGAAGTGTAACCTTTTGCGCCCGGCACCGAATTCTCCGCAACGAGGCTTCAATTCCGGAGCCCCCGAAGAGGAGACGAGACGATGAACAAGTACGCATGGGCTGCATCGACCCTGTCCGCCGCCATTGGCCTTGCGCTGACAGCCGGCGCCCCGGCGCGCGCCGCGGACATGCCGCAGGTGGTGAAGGACAACATGATGCGCGCCGAGAGCCAGCACCTGGAGAAGTGCTACGGCATCAATCGCGTGGCGAAGAACGATTGCGCCGAGGGCGCCCATTCCTGCGCCGGCCAGGCGACCCGGGCACGCGATCCGAAGTCGTTCGTGCTGCTGCCGGCGGGCGCCTGCAGCAAGATCCAGGGCGGCTCGCTCAAGCCGATGTAGGACGCTCGAGCCGTGCATCCCATGACGGCGGAGGGTTTGATCAAAGCGAGTCCGATGACCGCATCGACGCTACCCGTCGCGGCGGCCATCGGGCTGCGCTTTCCGCATCACCAGCGCTTCCTCGAGGAGCGGCCGCGCGTCGCCTGGCTCGAGGTGCATACCGAGAACTACCTCGGCGGCGGAACGGTGCGACGCTGTCTCAACGACCTGCGATGCGATTATCCGCTCTCGCTGCACGGGGTGGGGCTCTCGCTCGGCAGCGCCGAGGGGATCGATCGGGACCATCTCGACCGCATCGCGGCCCTCGTCGAGGAGCTTCAACCGCAGCTCGTGTCCGAGCATCTCTCCTTCAGCACCGTCGGTGGGCGCTATCTCGCCGACCTGCTGCCGCTGCCGCTCACCGAGGAATCCCTGGAGATCCTCTGTCGCAACGTCACCCACGTGCAGGAGCGGCTCAAGCGGCGAATCCTCATCGAGAATCCCTCGACCTACCTCGAGTTCGCTCATTCGACGATTCCGGAGTGGGAGTTCCTCGAGGCGATCGTGCAGCGCACCGGATGCGGCGTGCTTTGCGACGTGAACAACATTTTCGTGAGCGCCAGCAACCACGGATGGAATCCCGAGGAGTACCTGCGCGGAGTGCCCGCGGCGGCGATCGAGGAGATTCACCTCGCCGGTCACGCCGCCCGCGTGCTCGAGGACGGCCGCGTACTGCGCATCGACAATCACGGCTCACGGGTCTCCCCGGAGGTCTGGAGCCTGTACCGCGAGGCCCTGCGACGCTACGGCCCGCGGCCAACCCTCATCGAGTGGGACACGGACATTCCGGCGCTCGAGGTTTTGCTCGAGGAGGCCGCGCATGCACAGGGCCTGATGGACGAGACTGTGAGTGCAGCGCCGCCGCCATTCGTCGGTGGGGATCTGCGGGCTCGAGGTGATCTCGCCCCGCAGAGCAAGCAAGCGCACGTCGCGGCCGGCCGCCCGAGCACCTTGCAGCTCCCTGCGCTCGCGGCGGTACAGCAGGCCGTGCAATCTCGTCTGTTCGGCCAATCGACAACGCACGCGGTGCCAGGGCTGAGCGCCGCGATGCTGCCGAGACTTGCCATTTACGGCAACACCTGCCGCAGCGTGCTCGTGCACGCACTGAGGCTCTCGTTCCCAGCGGTAGAGCGGCTCGTCGGGGAGGAGTTCTTCGAAGGCGCCGCGGAGCAGTTCATCGGCTCAGGCGACGGCGTGCCACGCAGCGCGTGGCTCAACGATTACGGCGCCGAGTTCCCCGAGTTCCTCGCCTCGTTCGCGCCCGCCGCGGAAGTTCGGTACCTCCCCGATGTGGCGCGTCTCGAGTGGGTGGTGAACCGTGCACTGCATGCGCCGGACGCAGAGCGGCTCGACCCGGCGCGACTCGCCGAGGTGCTCGGTGCGCCTGGCAAGGAGATGCCGGCCCGCGACGTGTGCCTCGTGCCGCATCCGGCGCTCACGCTGCTCTTCCTCAGATCCCCAGCCGATGCAATCTGGCGGGCGGTGCTCGCGCGTGACGATCGGGCGCTCGCGAGCCTCGATCCCAGCGCAGGTCCAGTGTGGCTGCTCATCGAGCGCGATGCGACCGGAGTACAGGTGCAGCGTCTGTCCGAGACCGCCTGGCGGCTCACGGCTCGGTTGTGCGCCGGTGACCCGCTGCACGCGACGCTCGCCGAGCACGCCTCGAGCACGGAGCTCAGCGAGCACGCCGCGTTCCTGCTTGCCGAGCATCTGTCGGCCGGGCGATTCACCGCTGCCGTCCCTGGAGTGCATCCCTCATGAACACCACCCGCACCGAAAATCCTTCGCTCCGCACCAGCGCCTCGGCCGAAGCCCCGCATGCCGCTTCGGGCATCATGGCCATCGCGCGGAGGGTCATCCACGGGCTCGATCGCGTGCCCTACGCCGTGCTCGCTCTGCCGCTGCGCTTCGCCGTGGCGACCGTCTTCTGGAATTCCGGCACCGAGAAGCTCGCCGACTGGAACGCGACACTGCAACTGTTCCACGACGAGTACCAGGTGCCGCTGCTCCCTCCGGAGTTCGCGGCCCATCTCGCCGCCTCGATCGAGCTCACCACGCCGCTGCTGCTGGTGCTCGGCTTATTCACGCGCGCGGCTGCGCTGATGCTGCTCGGCATGACGACGGTGATCGAGGTCTTCGTTTATCCGCAGGCCTGGCCGACGCACATCCAGTGGGCCGCGATGCTGCTCGTGCTGCTCTGCCGAGGCGCAGGTACGTTCTCGATCGACCATTGGCTGCGGCGGCGCTTCCTGGCGGGGTGACGGCGCGCTCCCGGCCCATTCGACCTGCCGCATCAGGACACGGGCGATACCTTCAGGTTCCAGATCGCCTCGGCATACTCCTGGATGGTCCGGTCACTCGAGAACCTGCCGCAGGAGGCGACGTTGCGAATGGCCTTGCTGTTCCATGCCGCCCGATCTCGGTAACAACCATCGAGCTCGCGATGCGCGCGAGAGTAGTCGGGCAGATCGGCGAGATGACGGTAATGATCACCGCCGTCGAGCAGCGCATGGCGGATCGGATCGAACACGTGAGGCTCGCCATCCGCGAAGCGCTCGGAGGCGATCAGGTCCACGGCCTCCCGGGTCTCCGTCTCGTGGTCGTAGTGCCAGTGCGGATCGTACCAGCCTGCGCTGTCGGCCACCTGCTGCGCCGTCAATCCGAACAGGAACAAGTTCTCCTCGCCGGCCTCGGCGGCCATCTCGATCGTCGCACCGTCGCGCGTGCCGATCGTGAGCGCTCCGTTCATCATGAATTTCATGTTCCCGGTACCGCTCGCCTCGTATCCGGCGGTGGAGATCTGCTCGGATACGTCGCTTGCGGGGATCAGGCGCTCCGCCAGCGTCACGTTGTATTCGGGCAGGAATAGAACCTTCAGACGGCCCCGCACGCCGGGATCGCGCTCGACCGTGGCCGCCACGCGATTGATGAGTTTGATCACGAGCTTCGCGAAGCGGTATGCGGGCGCCGCCTTGCCCGCGAAGAAGAACGTATGCGGAACCATCTCGTAGTGCGGATCCGCCCGCAAGCGGTTGTAGAGCACCAAGATGTGCAGCACATTCAGCAGCTGGCGCTTGTACTCGTGGATGCGCTTGATCTGGCTGTCGAAGATCGACTGCGGATCGACGAGCTGCCCGTAGCTGTCCCGCAACCAGCGGGCGAACGCCACCTTGGCCTCGCGCTTCGCGGCGGCAAAGCGGTCGCGGAAACCCCCGTCCTCGGCGAGGGGCAGCAAGAGGCGCAGTTGCGATAGGTCGAGGACCCAGGCATCGCCGAGCGTCCCGGTGATGAGGCCGCAGAGCGCCGGATTGGCCTGCTGCAGCCAGCGGCGCGGCGTCACGCCATTGGTCTTGTTGTTGAAGCGCTCCGGAAACAGCTCGGCGAGGTCCCGCAGCACGCGCGTGCGCAGCAGCTCGGAATGGATCGCCGCAACGCCGTTGGTGCTGTGTGAGCCGACCACTGCGAGGTGCGCCATGCGCACCCGCCGGGTCGGCTCCTCCTCGATGAGACTCACGCGCCGCACGCGTGCGTCGTCTCCCGGAAATCGCGCGCGCACGTCGTCGAGGAAGCGGCGATTGATCTCGTAGATGATCTCGAGCTGCCGCGGCACGAGCGTCTCGAAGAGCGCGACCGGCCATCGCTCCAAGGCTTCCGGCAACAGTGTATGGTTGGTGTAGGCGAGCGTGCGCAGCGTGATCTCCCAGGCCTCCTCCCACGCAAGACCGGCCTGATCGAGGAGAATGCGCATCAGCTCCGAGACGCACAATGCCGGGTGTGTATCGTTCATCTGCACGGCGACCCGATCGGGCAGCGCCGCCCAGTTGGCGTTGTGGCCGCGCGTGAAGCGGGCAATGATGTCCTGCAGCGAGCAGCTCACCAGGAAGTACTGCTGCAGGAACCGAAGTGTCCGGCCTGCCTCCGTCGAGTCATCGGGATAGAGCACCCGGGTCACCGACTCGGCGGCCACGTTGTCGATCACGGCGCCGGCGAAGTCACCCTGCGAGAATTCGGCGAAATCGAACGCTTCGGGGGCGGTCGCCGCCCAGAGTCGCAGCGTATTGATGCAGTGGGCGCCGTAGCCCACGACGGGCCGATCGTAGGCCGTCCCGAGCAGCCGCGCAGGCTGGTTCGGCGTGAACTCGAGCTCCGAGCCATGCAACTCGAACTTCGCGTTGAGCGGGACCGAGTAGCGACGCGCGGGGCGCGGAATCTCCCACGGATCCCCGCTGCGCAGCCAGTTGTCGGGTTGCTCGATCTGGGCGCCATCGCGGATCACCTGGCGAAAGATGCCGTACTCGTAGCGCAGACCGTAACCGATGGCGGGATACTGCAGCGTCGCGAGCGAGTCGATGAAACAGGCGGCGAGACGTCCCAGGCCGCCGTTGCCCAGGCCGGCGTCCGGCTCCTCCTCGATGAGCGCATCGAGGCTCCATCCCTGTTGCCGCAAGGCATCCCGCACGAGCGGCTCCGCGGCGAGGTTCATCATGTTGTTGCGCAGGGTCCGTCCCAGCAGGAACTCCATCGACAGGTAGTGAATGCGTTTGGGGGTCGCCTCCTCGCGCGCGCGCCGCGTAGACACCCAGCGGTGCGCCACGAGGTCACGGATGAAGCGGCTGGTCGCCTCGAACTGCTGCCGCGAATCGGAGACCGCCGGATCGGCGAGGTGCTGGCAAAGCAGGTAGCGCTCCGTCCACTGGTCCTTGTGCGCCGCCAGGCCGAGTCGCTCGAGCCGCCGTGCCAGGGCGGGATCTGCCTCCTCTTGCAGCGCACGGTATTGCGGTGTGCTCATGGAGTGAACTCCCCGGGAATTGTCAGGAAGTGTAGGGACGGACTGTCCCGCCGCCGGGCGTGCCTGTCATCATAGGCGCCGAACCCGCTCCGAATGTGACAGCTTTGTTGCGGTCATGCAGATAGTGCCTGCGTTTGGTATGACACCACCCTCTCGCCTTCAGGGAGTCCACCACCCATGAGCCAGCTCTCGTCTCTCGATCACGAAGAGATCATCCGCCGCATCGGCCTCGACCTGGCCGATGCGTACGACGAAGAGCTCGAGATGGAGATCGAGGACCAGGCGCCCGGCATGGACGGGCGGCGCGCGCTCGGTCCCGACGAGCCCGCGAAATCATATCGCCGGCATTACTTCCGCGAGCTCTTCCGGCTACAGGCCGAACTGGTGAAGCTGCAGGACTGGGTGGTCGCAGCCAAGGAGAAAGTGGTCATCCTCTTCGAGGGCCGCGACGCGGCGGGCAAGGGCGGTGTCATCAAGCGCATCACGCAGCGCCTGAATCCGCGCATCTGTCGCGTCGCGGCGCTTCCAGCGCCCAACGACCGTGAGCGCACCCAGTGGTACTTCCAGCGCTACGCGTCGCACCTGCCCGCAGCCGGAGAGATCGTGCTCTTCGATCGCAGCTGGTACAACCGCGCGGGGGTCGAGCATGTCATGGGCTTCTGCACGGCCGAGGAATACGAGGAGTTCTTCCGTTCGGTCCCCGAGTTCGAGCGCATGCTGGTTCGCTGCGGCATCCGGCTGCTCAAATACTGGTTCTCGATCACCGACGAGGAGCAGAACCTGAGGTTCCTCGCCCGCATTCACGATCCACTCAAACAGTGGAAGTTGAGCCAGATGGATCTCGAATCGCGCCGCCGGTGGGAGGACTACACCAAGGCGAAGGAGATCATGCTCGCACGCTCCCATATTCCCGAGGCGCGCTGGTGGGTGGTGCAAGCGGTGGACAAGAAGCGCGCCCGCCTCAACTGCATCGATCACCTCCTGAGGCAGTTTCCGTACACGGAGGTGCAGCACGACCCCGTCGTGCTGCCGCAGCGCGAGCACCACGAGCACTATTCCCGGCAGGCGGTGCCCGCACAGATGCTCGTGCCGGAAATTTATTGAGCGCGTCGTTCAGGTTATTCTTGGCCCATGTCCGCCACACCACTTGCCGAGCGAGCGCATCCCGTTGGTCGCACGGGGGTGGCATTCCTCGGGCTCGCGGCGCTCGGCGTCGTTTTCGGCGACATCGGCACGAGCCCCCTCTACACGCTCAAGACCGTGCTCGGGCTCACCGGCGAGCATCCCCCGCCCGAGGTCACTCTCGGTGTGCTGTCGCTCACCTTGTGGACGCTGATCTTCGTCACGACCGTGAAGTACGTGATCGTCGCGATGAGCATCGACAACGACGGTGAGGGTGGCATTCTCGCCCTGATGGCCCTCCTTGCGGTGAAGAAATATCAGCGGCCGGCGATCGTCGCCGTCGGCTTGTTCGGTGCGGCGCTGATCTACGGAGATGGGGCGATCACGCCCGCCATCTCGGTCCTCTCGGCGCTCGAGGGACTGAACATCGCCCTGCCCGCGTTGCATCCCTACGTGCTCCCCGCAGCGGTCGTGGTCCTCCTCGCCCTGTTCGCGATACAGCCGCTCGGCACGGCGAGAATCGGCAGGACTTTCGGACCGATCATGGCGCTGTGGTTCGTGTCCATCGCGCTCCTTGGGATCTATGGGATCGCACGGCATCCAGCCGTCCTCGCCGCTCTCAATCCCTGGTATGCGCTCCGCTATGTGCTCACCCATGGCTTCTCGGGGTTTCTCGTGCTCGGCGGCGTCTTTCTGTGCGTGACCGGCGCCGAGGCGCTCTACGCGGACATGGGTCACTTCGGCGCGGGCCCGATCCGCTTCGCCTGGTCGGCGGTCGTCTTCCCGAGCCTGTTGCTGAACTACGCGGGTCAGGCCGCGATCGTGCTCGACGGCGCGCCGACGAGCGACAACATCTTCTTTCGGCTCTGCCCCCAGCCGCTGCTCCTGCCCCTCGTCGTGCTCGCGACCGTCGCGACCATCATCGCGAGCCAGTCGATCATCACGGGAGCGTTCTCCATGACCCGGCAGGCGATCCAGCTCGGCTGGCTGCCGCGCTTGCGCATCAAGCAAACCTCGCAGATCGGCTACGGCCAGATCTATGTCGGGACGGTGAACGTACTGCTCGCCGCCGTGACACTCGGTCTGACCCTCGCGTTCGGCAAGTCGGACAACCTCGCGGCCGCGTACGGCATCGCCGTATCCCTCACGATGCTCATGACCTCCGCGCTGCTCTTCATGGCCATGCGCGACGTCTGGAACTGGGGAGTGCTTCCGAGCGGCGCGGCGGCCGGAGCCTTCTTCTGCGTCGATGCCGCATTCTTCGCCGCCAACTCCGTGAAGGTCTTGGACGGGGGATACGTCCCGCTGCTCCTTGCGCTTCTCGTGTACGGCGTGATGCTCATCTGGCATCGGGGAACCATGGCGGTCTCTCGGGAGATCAACGAGGCTCTGATGCCGGTGCCCGTCTTTCTCGCGCAGATCGCCGCGAAAAACATCCCGCGCGTCCCCGGCACGGCCATCTTCATCACCCGCACGGTGCGCGATACGCCGCCGGTCATGATGTGGCACGTGAAGAAGAATCGTGCCCTGCACGAGAAGGTTCTCGTTCTGACCGTCATCACCGAGTCGATTCCGTGGAGCGATCCGCGCAAGCGCCTGCAAGTCACGCAGTTGGCACCCAACTTCTGGCGTGCGGTCGCCCGCTACGGTTTCATGCAGCGACCCGACATTCCGGCCCTGCTCGCGCAGACGCCGGCTCACGGATGCACGCTCAAGCTCGATGACGTGACGTACTACGTGGGTCACGAAACGATCGTCGAGCGTCAGGACCGCGGGCGACTGCACGCGTTGGAGACCGAGCTTTTTGCGCTCATGGCCCGCAATGCCGCCCACGTGAGCGATTTCTTCCGCTTGCCGACCGACGATGTGGTCGAGATCGGGCGGCAAATCGCGATCTAGCGCGGCGAGCGCCGAACCATGAGCCGTCTGCTCATCACGCTGGGTGCGATCTTCATCATCGCCGGTCTCACGTGGCAGTGGATGCGGCGTCTGCCGCTCTTTCGCCTTCCCGGAGACATCATCATCAACCGGCCCGGCTTCAAGTTCTTCTTCCCGCTGACGACGATGCTGCTCGTCAGCCTGATCCTCTCGATCCTTGCGTGGCTCTTCAGACGCTAGCTCCCTGCCGCGGCTGCAAGCGCGCCGCCGACATCCTCCACGAGATCCTCCGGGTCCTCGAGTCCGATCGACAGTCGCACGGTTCCCGGGGTCACCGCCGAGATGCGCGTCTGCTCCGGTGTGAGTTCCCGAGCTCCCATCATCTGCGGCGCGACGGCGAGCGACTCCGTCGAGCCGAGACTCGCCGTGAGCGCGAAGAGCTGCAGCGCGTCGACGAAGCGGGCTGCGCGCTCGCCGTTTGCGAGGTCGAACGTCACGATCGTGCCGAACTCGCGCATCTGCGCGCGCGCGAGCTCGTGCTGCGGATGCGTGGTGAGCCCGGGGTAGTGAACGCGCTGCACGGCCGGATGACGCGCGAGAAGCTCCGCGATGCGCTGCGCGGAGGCACATTGCGCCCGGTAGCGCACGAAGTAGGTCCTCAGTCCCCGCTGGATGAGGAATGCGGCATGCGGATCGAGCACGCCGCCGAGGACGCCGAAATCGGCGCGCAGGCTGCGGATGATCTCGCCCCGCGCGATCACCGCCCCTCCCATCACATCTCCCGCTCCGGAGGCGTACTTCGTGAGGCTGTGTACGAAGACGTCGACCTCGTACTCGCCGTGCTGATGCAGCCCCGCGAACGTGTTGTCGAGCACCGTCAGCGCACCGTGCGCCTGTGCGAGCCGCGTGATGGCCGGGATGTCGGCGATCTTGGTGACCGGGTTGGTCGGACTCTCGAAGATCACGAGCTTCGTCGGACGCGAGGCGAGCGTGCGCTCGAGGCCTTCGAGGTCCTCGATCGAGAGCATCGTGTGCGTGACGCCGAAGCGACCGAGGAGCCGGCGGATGAGATAGCGGGTCGGATTGTAGGTCTCGACGAAGCAGGCGATGTGATCGCCCTGCTGCGTCAATGCGAGCAGCACCTGCGCCACGGCGCCGACTCCGGATGAGGTCGTCAGGCAGTCCTCGCGCCCCTGAAGCCCCGCGAGCGTCACCTCGAGCTGGCGCGTGGTGGGATTCGAGGCGCGGCTGTAGAAGAATCCGGGCCGCTCGCCGCGCAGGTACTCGAGCGTCTGCTCGAGATTCTCGAACTCGAACTTCACCGATTGATAGATCGGCGCGACGACCGGCCGGTTCTCGGGCGGCAAGGCGACCGCCGGCGGATGGCTGACCAGGGTCTCTTTCTTCATGCATGGCATCCTTGGGCGAAGGTCCGCAGGCGCGCCGCTGCCGCATCGAGCGTCGCATCGCGCTTGGCGATGCACAGCCTCACGCAGGTGAGCTCGGGCGCGCGCGCGTAGAACGGTGACAGCGGGATCGTCGCGACTCCTGCTTCGGTCAGCAGCCGCTCGGCGAAGGCAGCATCGCCGGCGGGTGCGAGCGCGCCGAAATCGAGCAGCTGGAAGTACGTGCCTGCGGCGGGCGGCAGCTCGAAGCCGGAGCCGGCAAGCGCGGCGCGCAGCCGATCGCGCTTGGCCTGAAAGAATGCGGCAAGAGCGTCTCCGATCGCCGGCTGCTCGGCAAGGTACGCGGCGATCGCGTGCTGCAGCGGGTTCGAGATGCTGAAGGTGTTGAACTGGTGGACCTTGCGCAGCTCCCTCGTGAGGGCGGCGGGCGCCACCGCATAGCCGACCCGGAGCCCGGTTGCGTGCAGCGTCTTGCCGAACGAGAACACGGCGAAGCTGCGCTCGGCGAGCTCGGGGTGCGCGAGCACCGATGCGTGACGCCTGCCGTCGAAGACCACGTGCTCGTAGACCTCATCCGACAGGATGAGGATCTCGCGATCGCGCGTGATCGCGGCGAGCCGCTCGAGGTCTTCGGACCCCAAGGTGACGCACGCCGGGTTCTGGGGACTGTTGATCACGACGAGCCGCGTGCGATCGCTCAGGCTCGAGCGCACGCGCTCCCAGTCATAGGCAAAGGCGGGCGGCCGCAGCGGAATGTGGATGCACCGCCCCCCGGCGAGGCGTACTGCCGGCTCGTACGAGTCGTAGGCCGGATCGAACACGATCACCTCATCGCCCACATCGACGCTCGCCTGGATGCTCGAGAAGATCGCCTCCGTCGCGCCGAGCGTGATCGTGATCTCGGACTCCGGATCGGGTGAGCGCCCGTAGCTCGAGGCGAGCTTCTGCGCGATGCGCTCGCGCAACGAGATGAGGCCCTCCATCGGCGCGTACTGGTTGTGACCCGCGCGCATGGCGGCGAACACGAGCTCGCTCAGGCGCGGATCGATCTCGTAATCGGGAAAGCCCTGGCCGAGGTTGAGCGCGCCGAGCTCGCGAGCGCGTCGCGAGATGATGGTGAAGACGGTGGTTCCCACCTCGGGGAGCTTGCTGCGCAGGGTGCGGCTCACGGTCGCTTGCACCGTGAGGTCAGTCGGCCGCCGCGAGTGCCGCGCCGACGATGCCCGCCTGGCCCGTGAAATGCGCCGGCCGAATCTCCGCCTCGCAGCGCAGGAGCGGCGCGAACCGCTCGAAATGCTCGGTCACGGCCCCGCCGAGAATGAAAAGGTCCGGCCACAGCAGCGCGTGCATGCGGGCAAGGTACTCGTTGACGCGCTCGCTCCACTCGGGCCAGTCGAGATCGAGCGCGGTACGCACGTGCGCCGAGGCCCATTTCTCGGCGTCCATGCCGCGCATCTCGAGATGTCCGAGCTCGGTGTTCGGATAGAGCCGTCCCTCGATGAAGAGCGCCGAGCCGATGCCGGTGCCGAAGGTGAGCATCACGACGGGCCCGCGAACGCCGCTGCCCGAGCCGAAGCGCATCTCCGCGATACCGGCGGCATCGGCATCGTTCAGGAATGCGACCGGCCGGCCGACCGCGCCTGCAGCGAGCCCGGCACCGTCCACCCCGAGCCAGGAGGGGTCGATGTTCGCCGCGGTGCGCACCCTGCCTTGCTTCACGACGCTCGGGAAGCACAGCCCAACGGGACCGGTGGCGGGCAGTTGCGCGGCGAGTCGCGCGATGACGGGCATCAGTGCCTGCGGCGCCGAGTGCGCAGGCGTCGGCGCCGACAGGAGCTCACCGACGAGGCGCCCGCCCTCGACATCGACGAGTCCCGCCTTGACCGAGGAACCTCCGACATCCACTCCGAGCAGAATGCGCGCCATGACCCCCCCTGCTCACGCGTTGACGGCCGCCGCGCGCTGCACGTCGCGCGCGCGCCGCCGCTCCCGGTAATGCAACACCACCGCCGAACCGGCAATGCCACTCGCCACGATCGCGACCATGAGCGTAGCGAGCGCATTCACATCGGGGCTCACCCCGAGCCGCACCTTGGAGAACACGACCATCGGTAGAGTGCTCGAGCCCGGCCCGGCCACGAACTGCGTGATGACGAGATCGTCCCACGAGAGCGTGAACGCGAGCAGCCATCCTGCGGCGATCGCGGGGGCGATGAGCGGCAGCGTGATCCGACGGAATACCGTTGCCGGGTGTGCGCCGAGGTCCATCGCTGCCTCCTCCAAGGACTCGTCGAACCCCACGAGCCGGGACTGTACCACCACGGTCACATAGGCCATGCAGAAGGTGATGTGGGCGAGCGCGATCGTCACCGCGCCGGTACCGTGGGGCCAGCCGATCGCGTGCTCGAGCGCGACGTACAGAAGGAGCAGCGCGAGCCCCGTGATCACCTCCGGCATCACGATGGGCGCGGTGGTCATGCCGGTGAGCAGGGCGCGACCCCGGAAGGCGCCGAGCCGCGCGAGCGCGACCCCACCGAGGGTGCCGAGCACGCTCGCAACGGTCGCCGAAATGACGGCAATGCGGATCGAGAGCCATGCGGCATCGAGGATCTGACCGTTCGTGAGCAGAACCGCATACCACTTGAGCGTCGGGGAGTGCGCCGCGTCCCACACGGTGACGAGGCGCGAGTTGTTGAACGAGAACACGATCAGCGACAGGATGGGCGCGTACAGGAACGCGAGCCCCGCGACGAGCATCGTGCGCGAGAAGTATCCGACGGGCCTCATCGCTCGGCCTCGAGCGCCCGCCGCTCGAAGCGCTGCAGCAGCAGAATCGGCGCAAGGAGCAGCACGAGCATCACCACCGCGACTGCGCTCGCGACCGGCCAGTCGCGATTCTCGAAGAACTCATCCGAGAGCACCCGTCCGATCATGAGCTGATCGGTGCGCCCGAGAAGCGAGGGGACGATGTACTCGCCGACGGCGGGGATGAACACGAGGAGCGACCCGGCGGCGATTCCCGCGAGCGACTGCGGCAGCGTGATCCGCGCAAATCGCATGAATGGTCTCGCGCCCAGGTCGGCCGCCGCCTCGAGGAGCGTCGGGTCGTGCTTCTCGAGGTTCGCGTAGAGCGGCAGGACCATGAACGGAAGGTACGAGTACACGATGCCGATGTAGACCGAAAAATCGGTCTGCAGCATCACCAAGGGCTGATGAATGAGGCCGAGCGCAAGCAGTACGTTGTTGATCACGCCATCGCTCTTCAAGAGCCCGATCCAGGCATACACCCGCAGCAGGAACGAGGTCCAGAACGGCAGCATCACGAGCATGAGGAGCACGGTGCGGCGCGTCGAGCTCGCGCGCGAGATGGCGTACGCCATCGGGTAGCCCAAGAGCAGGCACGCGAGCGTCGAGAGCGCCGCGACTTTCAGGGAATACACGAGCGCGCTCGCATAGAGCGGATCGCTGAGGAGAAAGCCGTAATTGGACAGATGCAGCTCGGGAACCGGCAGTCCGTGGCGCTGCACGAAGAGCGGCGCGTAGGGCGGGATCGCGAGCCGCACCTCCGAGAAGGAGATCTTCAGGACGATCACGAACGGAACGAGGAACAGCACCGTGAGCCAGGCGAGTGGAATGCCGGCCACCAGCTTTCGACCTCCGGGGCTGACGAGCTGCGCCATCGCGTTCGCTGCTAGCGCGTGAGCACGATCGGGCTCGCGCGTTGCCAGGAGAGGCTCACGGTGTCGTCGCGCGCAATCGCAAGCTCGGAGTCGCGCCCTGCGTTGGGTCGCGTGACGCGCAGAACCTTCCCCCGGGCGCACTCGATGAGGTACGTCGAGGCGCCGCCGAGGTAGGCGATCTCCCTGACGATGCCACGCAACTCATTGGCGGGCGGCGCACTCGCCACGCCCGCCTCGGGGGCCGGGGCGCGCGCGAGCTCGATCTTCTCCGGACGCAGCGCGACCCAAACCGTCGCACCGGGAGCGACCGCTGCCCCTCGCGTGCGCATCTCGCCGCCCGTCTCGGCGCAGCGGATGCAAAGACCGGCCGCGTCCGCCTGGGTGACCTCACCCTCGAGAAGGTTCACGGAGCCGATGAAGTCGGCGACGAAGCGCGTCGCCGGCGACTCGTAGATCTGCGCCGGCGTTCCGACCTGAACGATCTCCCCGCGGTCCATGACCCCCATCCGCGATGCGATCGTCATCGCCTCCTGCTGATCGTGCGTCACCACGACGAAAGTCACTCCGAGGCGCTTCTGGATGTTGAGCAGCTCGAACTGGGTATGCTCGCGGAGCTTGCGGTCGAGCGCAGCGAGGGGCTCATCGAGCAGCAGGAGCTTCGGCCCCTTCACGAGCGCACGCGCAAGCGCGACGCGCTGGCGCTGTCCGCCCGAGAGCTGGTGCGGCTTTCGCGGCCCATAGCCGCCCATCTTGACGAGCTCGAGCATTTCCCCAACGCGTCGGCGGATCTCCGCCCGCGCGATGTGCTCCTGCTCGAGCCCGAACGCGACGTTCTTCTCGACGCTCATGTGCGGAAAGAGCGCGTACGACTGGAACATCATGTTCACCGGTCTGCGGTACGGCGGCACCGCGGTCATGTCCTGGCCGTCGATGTAGATCTTCCCGGCCGTCGGGGTCTCGAGTCCCGCCAGCATCCGCAGGAGCGTCGTCTTTCCGGAGCCCGATCCGCCGAGCAGGCAGAAGACCTCGCCGCGCTGGATGTCGAGGGAGACGTCCTTGACGGCGATGAAGCCGCCGAAATCCTTCCGCACCCGCTCGATGCGAACGTAGGGGTCGCCCTGCGCCGGACTCGGCCGCGCACGCACCTCGCTCGCGTCCGCCCGTGCACTCATTCGCCGGTCTTGAATCGCGTCCACATGCGCACCAGCAGCCGCGTGAACTGCAGGGTCTTCGCACGCTCGGGAACGAGCCGCGCGAGCACCTGCGGCGGAGGGTACACGCCCGGGTCGCCGCGCACGTCCGCGCGCAGAAACGGGTACGAATTGGCAAGCCCGTTCGCGTACTTGACGAGGTTCGAGTTGCGCGCCGCCACCTGGGGACGCAGCAGATAGTTGATGAACAGATGGGCGTTCAGCGGGTGGGGCGCATCCGCCGGGATCGCGAGCATGTCGAAGTTCTCGATGGCCCCCTCCTTCGGGATGGAGTAGGCGAGATCGACCGCTTTGCCGGCCTCGTGCGCGCGGTCGCGCGCCTGCTTCACGTCGCCCGACCAGCCGAGCGCCAAGCAGATCTCACCGTTCGCGAGGTCGTCGATGTAGCGCGAGGACTGCACGTAGCGGATGTACGGCCGGATGGCCATCAGCACCTTGGCGGCGGCCTCGAGGTCGGCGGGAGACTCGCTATTCGGATCCTTCCCGAGATAGAGGAGCACCGTTGCGACCACCTCGGTCGGTGCATCGAGCATCGCGACACCGCAGTCCTTGAAGTGCGCGATCACGGCCGGATCGTAGAGCAACCGCCAGCTGTCCACCGGCGCATCCGGCATGCGCTGCCTCACCATGGCAACGTTGTAGCCCGGTCCCGAGGTGATCCACATGTAGTCCACCCCGTACTGGTTGCCGGGGTCGTACAAGGCGGTCTCGCGCGCGACGCGCGGATCGATGTTCTTGAGGTTGGGCAGCAGCGTCTTGTCGAGCTTGCGGTAGACACCCGCCTTGATCTGGCGCTCGAGAAACGGTCCGGAGGGCACCACGACGTCGTAATTGGTGTTCCCGGCGAGGAGGCGCGTCTCGAGCACCTCGTTCGAGTCGAACACGTCGTAATTGACGTGAATGCCGTATTCCTTCTCGAAATCGGTGATGACCGAGGGGTCGATGTAATCGGACCAGTTGTAGACGTTGAGGACCTTCTCGGAGCTCCCCGCGCCGCCGGAGCCGCTCGAGCCCGAGCAGCCCGCGGCCAGCAGCAAGGTCGCGGCAAGTAGCAAGCCCGAAAAGCGCGCGAACAGCATCAAACCCCCCCGTGGGGAGCACTCCTCAGACGTTGAGCAGCAGGTGCTCGCGCTCCCACGAGCTGATCACCTGCAGGAAGACCTCGTACTCGGCTTCCTTGACGATGGTGAAAGCGGCGATGAAGGTCTCCCCGAGCAGCCGGACGAGCGGCTCGCTCGCGCGCAGCTCCCGCAGCGCCTCATCGAGACTGCGCGGCAGCCCGAACGGCAGCTCGTGAGCGCTTCCCGTGATCGGGTCCGAAGGCTGCAGCTCCTCGACCATGCCGAGATAGCCGCACGCGAGCGAGGCGGCAATGGCGATGTACGGATTGGCATCCGCGCCCGCCACCCGGTTCTCGACCCGCCGGGCCTCGGGGTTCGACATCGGGACGCGCAGGCCCGCAGTGCGGTTGTCGTATCCCCAGTGCATGTTGATCGGCGCGGTCTGGTAGCGCGTCAGGCGGCGATAGGAGTTGACGTTCGGGCAAAAGAGCGCCATGGCGGCCGGCAGATACTTCTGCAGCCCGGCGATGTGCGAGAAGAAAAGCGGCGTGGGAGTGCCGTCGGGGCTCGAGAAGATGTTCTTGCGGCTCTTGCGCTCGATGATGCTCTGATGGATGTGCATCGCGCTGCCGGGCTCTTTCGCGTGCGGCTTCGCCATGAACGTCGCGTACATCTTGTGCCGCATCGCCGCCTCGCGGGCGGTGCGCTTGAAGAGGAAAGCCTGATCGGCGAGATCGAGCGGATGGCCGTGGATGAGATTGATCTCCATCTGCGCGGGGCCATCCTCGTGAATCAGCGTGTCGATCTCGATCTCCTCGTCCTCGCAGAACTGGTAGATGTCATCGAACAGCGGATCGAACTCGTTGACCGCCGCGATGCTGTAGGACTGACGCCCCGGCTCGGCGCGCCCCGAGCGGCCGATCGGCGGCTTCAGCGGATAGTCGGCATCGGTGTTGGGCTCAACGAGGTAGAACTCGAGCTCGGGAGCGACGACGGGTTCCCAGCCCCGCTGGGTATAGAGCTCGATCACGTTGCGCAGCACGTGGCGCGGGGCCATGGAGACGCGCCGGCCGTCGGAGTAGAAGCAATCGTGAATCACCTGGGCGGTGGGCTCGGCGGCCCACGGTACGCGCCGGACGGTCTTCGAATCGGCCTTCAGGACGATGTCGATCTCCGCCGGGCTCATCGCATCACCGGTCTCCGGAGGGTAATCCCCGGTCACCGTCTGCAGAAAGATGCTCTCGGGCAGACGCATCCCCTCGTCCTCGGCGAACTTCTCGGCCGGCATGATCTTGCCGCGCGCGATGCCGGCCATGTCGGGGATGATCGCCTCCACCTCATCGATGCTGTGGTCGCGGAAGAACTGCTGGATATCACTCGGCATGGTGCACCTGATCCCGCGCCCGCTCGCGGCTTGCGGCCCCGAACGCCGCGAACAGCGCGCGGGAGAAGGCGTTGCTCATCACTTTCCACTCCGGATGCCACTGCACGGCGAGCGCGAATCGCGGCGCATCCTTCACGCGGAACGCCTCGACGAGCCCGTCCGTCGCGCGCGCCTCGACGGCAAGAGCGCCCCCGAGCCGCTCGACGCCCTGGGAGTGAAGCGAATTGACCCGCACACGATCGGCTCCGGCCAGGCCGCGGAGCACGCCATCCGGCACGAGGTTCACCTCGTGCGCCGGCCCATACTGCTCCTCGAGCGGGCGTGACTCATCGTCCCGATGGTCGAGCATCCCTGCGATCTCGTGCACCTTCTGATGCAGGGTGCCGCCGAATGCGACATTCATCTCCTGGAATCCGCGGCAGATCCCGAGCACCGGCACCCCGTTCGCGACCGCCCGCGGAATGAGCGGCAGCGTGGTCGCATCGCGGTGCGGATCGTGCAGCGTCCCCGTGCTCGAGGCGGGGCCGCGGTAGTGATGCGGCTCGACGTTCGATGGGCTTCCCGTGAACAGAATCCCGTCGAGATGCTCGAGCAACTCGTCGATCTCGAGCACCTCACCGAGCGATGGGACGAGGAGCGGAATGGCGTCCGCGGCCTCGACGACCGCACGGATGTACTTCTCCCCCACGGCGTGGAAGGGATGATGGCCGATCATGCGCCGATCGGCGGGCAGCCCGATTACCGGGCGGCGAGGCGTCATGTGAACGATTCCCTGGGCGCCGAACTCCTCCTTAAGGCACCCCTCACTCGCGAAGTGGATGATTGCTATTACACCACAGCCGGGACCCGCACGGTTTGGCGGGTGGCCAAACCGACCGCCTCTCAAGATCTCGCATTTCATGCGATAATTAGCCGAAGTTCGGCCCAATAGGCCGCTTTTTCGGCCGAGAACCCTAAAACCCGAGCGGCCCGCACCTCGAAGCGGGGGGCGCTCCAACGCACCCGGGATGGATCGATGGCTCTGCGCCGGCGCAACAGCTCGTACTACCAGGCGACCGCGGTGCCTGCGCCGCGCCGATCCGAGCTCGACGGCTCCGTCGAATGCGACGTCTGCGTGGTGGGTGGGGGCATCGCCGGCTGCTCGAGCGCGCTGCACCTCGCCGAGCGAGGCTACCGGGTCGTGCTCCTCGAGGCCCATCGAATCGGCTGGGGCGCTTCGGGGCGCAGCGGCGGTCAGGCGCTCCCCGGGACCGCAGCGGGGCACAGAAAGCTCGAGCGGCTGATCGGGGCGAGCGCGGCGCGTGCCGTCTGGGATGTCTCGGTCGAGGGCCTCGAGCTCATCCGGGCCTCGATTGCCCGCCACGGCATCACCTGCGACTGGGTGAGCGGGACCATGCAGGTGGCGATCACCTCGCGGCACGAGCAGGAGCTGCGCGAGCAGCAAAGCGAGTGGCAGGAGAAGTACGCTTACCGCAGCATCCGCTACCTCCCCCGGGAGGAAGTCCAGGCGCTCCTTGCGACGCGGCGCTACATCGCGGCGCTCGAGGACGCGAACGCCGGACATTTGCATCCGCTCAACTACACCTTGGGTCTCGCGGCGGCCGCCGAGCGGCTCGGAGCCCGCATCTTCGAGCGCAGTCGAGCGCTCGATTTCCGGGGCATGAGCGATCTCACCGTGCGAACCGCGCGCGGCGAGGTGCGCTGCCGGTACCTCGCACTGTGCGGCAATGCGACTCTGGGCCGAACCGCTCCGGCCCTCAGAACCAAGATCATGCCCGTTGGCTCGTGCATGATCGCGACTGCGCCGCTCGGCGCCGAGCGTGCCCGAGGGCTCATCGCGAACAATGCCGCCGTCGCGGACATGAACTGGGTGCTCGACTACTTTCGCCTGACCGCAGATCACCGGCTCCTCTTCGGCGGCCGCGTGACCTACTCCGGATTCGATCCCTCACGCATCGCCGCAACGACCCGCCGGCGGCTGCTCGCGGTCTTTCCACAGCTCGCGGACGTTCCGCTCGAGCATGCCTGGGGAGGCTATATCGACATCACGCTCAATCGCGCGCCGCATTTCGGGCGCCTGGCTCCGAACGTCTACTTCCTGCAAGGCTTCTCCGGTCACGGCATCGCGCTCGCAGGCATCGCGGGCAAGCTGATCGCGGAGACCGTCGCAGGGCAGGCGGAGCGATTCGATGTCTTCGCGCGCATTCCGCACAGGGATTTTCCGGGCGGGCGGCTATTGCGCCGCCCCGCGCTCGTGCTCGCGATGCTCTACTTGCGGCTGAGGGATCTGCTCGGGTGAGCTGCAGGGCCTTGCAAACCGGAGCCGGCTTCTGCCTCGGATCCCTCGAAGAGCCCCAGCAGGCCTCGCAGCAGCTCGAGCGGTGTCGGCGGGCAGCCCCGGATGACGAGGTCGACGGGCAGCACCTTCGCAACGGCACCGAGGCACGCGTAGCTGCCCGCGAATACGCCGCATCCTGCGGCGCAATCGCCAGCCGCAATCACCCACTTGGGTGCAGGGGCCGCCGCGTAGGTGCGTTCGAGCGCCTCGCGCATGTTGAGGGTTACGGGGCCCGTCACGAGCAGCACGTCCGCATGGCGCGGCGAGGCGACGAAGCGAATCCCGAAGCGCTCCACATCGTAGAAGGCGTTGCCGAGCGCGTGAATCTCGAGCTCGCAGCCGTTGCACGATCCGGCATCCACCTCGCGAATGGCGAGGCTGCGTCCTAGCCGCGCGGCGAGCGCACCGCGCAGGCGCTCGCCGGTCGCCTCGAGGCCCTGTGGCGACACGGCGCTTGCGGGCTCCGTGCATGGCCGGGCGAGGAGGTTCTTGAGGAGTCGTCGGCGCATCGGGTCGTCTCGCTACAGATCGTGGCCCGAGTAGGAGCAGTTGAACGATTTGTTGCAGAGCGGGAAGTCCGCGACGATGCTGCCCTCAATCGCAGCCTCGAGCAGCGGCCACTGGAACCACGACGGATCGCGAAGATGACAGCGCTCGATGAGCCCGTCGCTGCCGAGCCGAACGTAGACGAGCACGTCGCCGCGAAATCCTTCCACCGCGACGGTGCTTTCGCGCGTGCCGAACGGGACTTCGGGCAGCGGCACGCGAACCGCGCCGGCCGGCAACGCGTGCAGCCTCGCGAGCGCCGCGCGCACCCAGGCAACGCTTCGCTCAACTTCGAGAATTCGCACCCACACGCGCGCGTCCACATCGCCCGCGTGACGGAGCACCGGCTCGATCGGCGCCATGTCGTAAGGAGGATAGGGCAGCGCGCTTCGCGCATCGAACGCTCGTCCCGACGCCCGCCCCACATAGCCCGGAGCCGCGAATGCGGCGGCGAGCGTGGGATCGAGCACGCCGGTCGCGACCGTGCGATCCTGTAGCGAAGCGGTGCTGTCGTAGAGCTCGATGAGCTCGGGGAATTCCCCGCCGAGAGCCTCGCCGAGCTCCCGCAGGGCTGCCTCGCCGGCGGGCGAAAGGTCGGTTGTGAGGCCGCCCGGCACCACGCGGTCCATCATGAGCCGGTGGCCGAAGGCCGCTGCCGAGGCGCGCAAGGTGCGCTCACGCAGGATCGCACACTCCGCGTGCATGATCGCGAAGGCCGCATCGTTGCAGATCGCACCGATGTCGCCGAGATGATTGGCGATGCGCTCGAGCTCGGCCATCACGCCGCGCAGCCAGAGCGCGCGCGGCGGCGGCTCGAGGCCGATGGCCCCTTCCACGGCGCGCGCAAAGGCGAGTGAGTAGGCGACGGTGCTA
>Ga0335074_10001590_pt1 | contig 30782 bp, 24 predicted proteins | sample Lox_Sample_23_FD_206715 | JGI IMG/M metagenome (GOLD analysis project Ga0335074, IMG submission 206715) | Soil microbial communities from Loxahatchee National Wildlife Refuge, Florida, United States - Lox_Sample_2.3 | ecosystem: Environmental > Terrestrial > Soil > Wetlands | place: USA... | reverse complement strand
GGCGAGCGTAGCGCGAGATCGTAAGGACGCGGCAGATGCCATGCGAGCATCGCGATTGCAAAAAGAAGCCAACAAATAGCAGGGCGCGTGACGATTTGCGCCAGCCAAGACAGCGGTCGGTGCTTGAGGAGCCAGCCTAACACCCGCCGCGCACCGCGCGGAAGGCCGCGCATGACGGGAATCGCGGGATTGCCCATCAAGATGAGCGGCGGAACGAGCATCATGAGCAGAAGATGCTGAATCATGTGGTCGGTAAGAAAAAAGGAATCGAAGGCGTCGATGGGCGAAGCGAGAGCGATTTGAAGCGTGGCGATACCGGACAGAAACGATGCGAGACGCCAAGCGGCGAAGCGGTCGGGAATCAGAAGACGCAGAGAGAGCCAACCGCGAATGTAAAGCAGCGCCGCGAGAATGTTGAGCGTGCTTACAATCGGCGGAAAAGACCAGGAAGCGAGCGCGGCTTCAGAAGGCGAAAGCATCGTCAAATTCCGGCTGCGGAGGCGCCGTCATAGCAAGACCGCCGGCGATACCAACGAGTGCGGCGCATCTAGGAAGGATGGCCGGCGCTTTCGTCGATCACGCCAGGCGTATCAACGCCGGCACGAACCGCGAGGGGATATTGCCACGTGGGAATGCGGTGCTGCCGGACGACGACGAGGCCTGCGACAAGGCCGAAAGCGATTTGCGAGGCCAGGAACCAAAGCCAGTCGATATTTTGGTTGAGCGCCGGATCGACAATGTTGAGCACGCTGTGCAACAGGCCGGTCCATGCGAGGGGCGCAAATAGTCCGCCCAGCAAGACAGGACGGCGCGGAAGCATCGGCAGAATTGTGCCGTAGAGCAGCCCGACCAGCAGTGACGTGGTGATGTGCAAAATGACCGCGACGAGAAGAAGCCCGATGTGGAAGGCTTCCATATCCTGCGTGGTGACTTGCGTGCGCGCATAGACCACGGCGCCGAGCAGGTTGATGGGATACCAAACGCTGCGATGGCTGACGATGCCATAAAACATCGCCATCAGCGCCATCGCCACGGCCCCGGCGAGACCTCCTTTTATGCCGGCCGAAATGGGATAAATCTCGAGTGGCAGACGAGCACGTGTGGGCATCTGCGGCGCGGCGATGCGGGCCACTTCGCGGCGCGAGCTTGCGATTTCGATTTTTGGAGCGACCACGGGAATCGCTTCGTGGCGTTCGAAAGGCAAGATTTGCGAAAACCAGCCGACGCAAGAAACGATGAAGAGAACCGCACCGATAATGCTCACCACTTCCTTGCTCACCAGACCGGCGGCCATCAGGGTGATGCCGGAAGCGAGCAGGAGCGGCCAGACCGTTGGCTTCGGCAGCTGAACATTGCCGGGCGAATCAGGTGCGTGCTCGCTCATGAATGTCTCCTTCCCATCATCGCCCAAGCCCATAGACCACAGTGAAGACGACGACCCAAACTGCATCGACAAAATGCCAGTAAAGCGCAAGGACTTCGCAGCGCTCGGCATGTTCGGCCTTTACTTTGCCCAATAGAGAGAGGATCGCGACGGTTCCGAGCGCGATCAGGCCGACGGCAACGTGCGAGGCGTGCAGGCCTACAAGGGCGTAAAACGTGGTACCAAAAAGGTTCGTATTGACCGTGAATCCTTCCTGAAAAATCAAGTGATGCCATTCACGTGCGGTGCCGCCGAGAAATATCGCGCCCAGAACGAACGTTGTAATCCAAGAAAGGTTGAACATGATCAGATTGCCTTTGCGGAGCGCGGCCGTGGCCCAGTGCATCGTGAGGCTGCTCGAGAGCAGGCAAATCGTGGTGATGACCGGCACGGTGAGAATCTGATCGGGCGTGGGGCCTTCGAGGCTTTTACCAATGTAAAAGATATAAGCCGCGACGAAAATCGTGAAGATCGCGGACTCGGCAACAATCAGACACCACATGCCGACGCGGCCACGCGAAAGAGGCGCAGCGTCGGATCTTTTTTCGGGCAATTCCATCGGAATCGCGCTCATTACTTTGCCAAACCTCTCATTCGTATTTCCAATCCGGATCCTGGGGATGCTTGATGTCCCACAGCGGCCGGCGGCTCCGCACTTCCGGAACGACGGCGAAGTTGTAACTGGGCGGCGGCGAAGTGGTGGCCCACTCGAGCGTCCACGCGTCCCAGGGATCGTTCCCAGCAACAGCACCTTTGAAATAGGAGTGAACCATGTTGTAGACGAAAATCAGGATGCCGGCCGCCTGAAAGATCACGCCGATCGACGAAATCATGTTCCATACTTCCCATCCGCGGCCCGGCTCGTAGGTATAAATGCGGCGCGGCATGCCGAGCAGACCGGGCACATGCATAAAATCGAAGGTCAGGTGGAAGCCGATCAAAAAGATCCAGAAATGCCAGCGACCGAGCTTTTCGCTCAGCATGCGGCCGGTCATTTTCGGGTACCAGTAATAGAAGGCGGCGAAAATCGCAAAAAGAATGCCGCCGACGATTACGTAATGGAAATGGGCCACCACGAAATAGGAATTGCTGAGCTGCCAATCGAAAGGCGCGTCGGCAAGCATGATCCCGCTCAAGCCGGCAATGAGGAATTGGAAAAGAAAGCCGATACAAAACATCATCGGCGTGGCGAAGCGGATTTTCCCGCCCCACATCGTCGCCAGCCAATTGAAGATCTTTATGCCCGTCGGCACGGCAACAAGCATGGTGGTGAAAACGAAAAACGCATTGCCGTAGGACGGCATCCCGACGGTGAACATGTGGTGCGCCCAGACGCCGAGGCTTACGAAGCCGATGCCCGTGGTGGCCGCGACCATCGCGGGATAGCCGAAGATCGCTTTGCGCGAAAAGACCGGGATGATTTCGGAGATGAACGCGAACGAAGGGATGATCAGCACATACACTTCGGGATGGCCGAAGATCCAGAAGAAGTGCATCCACATGACGACCGAGCCGCCGGCAGCCGTATCGAAAAAGTGGCCGGACATGTAACGGTCGATCATGAGCATGATCTGCGCGGCCGTGAGCGGGCTGATGGTGACGAGAACGAGTCCCCCCATGACGAGATTCATCCAGGCGAGCAACGGCATGCGATTGAGCGTCATGCCCGGGCAGCGGAGGCACAGGATCGTTGCGACGAAATTAATGGCACCACCGATCGAGCCGATGCCTGCGACGAGCAGCGCGAGCGTCCAATAGTCGGTACTGTGGCCGGGAGAAAAGACCGGCGACGTGAGCGGCGCGTAGGCGAACCAGCCGACGTCCGGCGCGCTGCCCGCTTGCGAGAGAGGCCCGCCCGCGAAGAAGCTGGCGTAAAGCAGAAAGCCGCCGAAGGCTGTCATCCAGAAGCTGAATGCATTGAGTCGTGGAAAGGCCATATCGCGCGCGCCGATCATCAATGGGACAAGATAATTGCCGAAGCCGAAGAGAATCGGCATTGCCACGAAAAAAATGCCCGTGGTGCCGTGCATCGTGAACAGGCGATTGAACGTTTCGGCGGAGAGGAAGGTATTGTTTGGGCGCGAGAGCTGAATGCGCATCAGCGTCGCTTCAATGCCCATGATCACAAGGAAGAGCAGGGCATAGACGATGTACATGATGCCGATCTTTTTGTGATCGACGGTGCAAAGCCAGTCGACGATCGCGGGCCGCGATGACGCTTCAGGAAGCGGTAATGAGATTGAGTCGGTCGCCACTTTTCGCTTCTCTCCTTCCTTCGGGCTGCTTCGCTAGCGAAGCGTCGTTAGATAAGCCGTGAGTTGGCTTGCTTCATCATCCGTCATATCGATTACCGGCATTTTCGATCCCGGCTTGAAGGCATCCGGATTGCGAATCCAGGCGCGCAGATTTTGCGGAGTATTCGCCAGCGTGCCGGAGGCGATCGTGTCGCGGCTCATCAGGTGTGTAAGATCGGGGCCGATCGTGCCCATAGCGGCGGTGCCGCGAATCGTGTGGCAGGCGAAACAGGTTTTCGTCACGAAAAGAGCGCTTCCGGCCGCGGCAGAGGGGTCGGACGCCGCAGGCTGTTGCTGCTCTTTTACCCAGCGATCAAAATCCGCGCGCGTTTGCACGTAAACGCGAATTAGCATTTTGGCGTGCTGCTCGCCGCAGAATTGGGCACACTGACCCAAGTAGACGCCGGTTTCGTAGGGATCGATCCACATGCTGTTCGGATGATTCGGGATCAAGTCCGTCTTTCCCGCGAGGCGAGGAACCCAGAAGCTGTGGTCCACATCGTCCGAGAGCAGGGCGAGATATGTGGGCGTGGGACGCCGCGGATCGCTTACGGGCACGTGAAGTTCATTCGCCGTGACAAATCCGTATTGCACATAGCGATACTCCCACCAGAACTGGTGACCGACGACGGTCACGTGGATCGCGTCCGGGGGCGGCGGAGCATCCTGGACACGGTGAATCACCTGCGCCGTGCTTAAGAAAAGAACGATCACGATCAGGACGGGCAGAATTGTCCAGGCGACTTCCATCTGATTGCTGCCATAGACCTGGGGCGGCTCGAATTCGTCGTCACCCTTGCGCTCACGAAATCTGATTACGGCATACGCAAGCAGGCTGAAAACGACGACAAAAATCGCGCCGGTGATTTCGAGAACAAAAGAGGAAATACGGAAGACGGACCGCGCGGGCGTGGATGCCGGGGCGAATATGTTCGTTGGGCTAAGGGCGCTGTTCTGAGCGGCAGCGCAAACCGATGCAAACAGAACTTGCAATAGCACGAGCGAGCACACGCGCCGAAACGAACGGTTGGCCTTCATGAACCGCTGCAATCCTCGCTTTCCATCACTTGCGGCATCGAGCCGGGCCTTCGGCAGAATCGGATTCAGACAGACTCATACCCGTGAAGGGGGATCAGGTTAGTGAGGTAGGATACTCCAGTCTGTGACGCGCGTCACACGATTTTTCGGGCGATTTTTCGGGCTCAACTTTCGGCGGACTCGAAATCTTGACGAATCACTCTCACTAGCGCTCGGATTGCTCGATTTCTTCCTGAATCGAAAGCGGGACGAACTGATCGGTAATGATCGCTAGGGTGAGCATGCCAACTGCGAAGAATAGAGCTCGCAGCTGCCACTTTTCGTAAGACCAGGTGCCGAAAGCTGCGCCCCCGACATAAAAGACCCAGATCGTGGAAAGGAACGCGGCTCTCTTGATGTCCTCGTGCCACTCGCGGAGCACGGCACCGCTTAAAGGGCGTTTGCGCAACATGTCATAAGCGCGAAACGCGATGTGCGAGACAAGCTGAGCGAGCTTGTTGATCATTCCCGTTACGAACGTGGTGTGAACCGTCAACGGCCCGATGCCGGTGAGCGTGGCCGTTTGAATCCCCATTGCACCGGCCAGAAGGCTAAGCGCCGAGTAAGGCTGGGTTCCAGCGTTTGCGGGCGCCGCAGCGGCATGGAGCGCTGTCTCCGCCAAATAGGCGAGCAGAATCGCTTCCATTGCGAGCGTGACCGAAGCGATCCTGTGGATGCCCCTTCGCGAGCCAGCCTCAATCACCGCGCGCCCGAAAATCGAACCAGAGACGAACGAACCGACGATCACTCCCGCCGAAAGCAGATCGATCCAGTTATGACTGATCAGGCTGCGGCCTAATTGGACCGTCGCCCCGGTCAAATGCGCCGTAAATAAATGAAAGACACCCAGATAGCCGATGATATCGACGAGGCCCGAAGCGAAGGTCAGCACCAGCGCCACCAGGATTTTCGGCCAGTGCTTTTCGAAACCGTGCGATGGCGCGGCAGGCACCCTGGATTTTTGCACGGCTAGTCCATCCCGCATTCAGAAGCTCGGCCGCGTCTCTGCGCGGACGCCCGGAGGGGCTTCCTCAGCGAACTTCATATTTTTCCGCGTCGCGGCGACGCAGGTCGATGCCGAGTCCGGGCCTTGAAAGATCGGGCGCGAGCTTGCCATTCCTGGGCTCCGGCGCTCCGTCGAAGAGCATCTTCTCGATACGAACGTGGTCGTGGAAGTATTCCAGATGCACGGCCGGAGGCTGCGAGCAGCAGGTGTGCATGTGGACAGTAGGCGCGGTGTGCGCGGAAAGAGGCATGGACCGCGCGACGCAAAGCGCAGCTGCCTGCATAAACCCCGTGATGCCCAGGCAGCGGGTTGCATCGGCCTGAAGAACATCCACGGCGCCGCTTTCGAGCATCCGGCGGAAATAGTTCGCGTCATAGCCGTATTCTCCAGCCGCGATGTTCATGCCGGCCGGGCCTTGATCTCGAATCAGGCGCAAACCTGCCAGATCGTCCGAGCTGACTGGCTCTTCAAACCATCGTACATCGTCCGCTTCGAACCGGCGGGCGAACCACAAGGCTTGTTTGCGCGAATAGGCGCCGTTGGCATCCACGAAGAGCTGGACACCCGGGCCGATAGCTCCCCTGGCGCTGTGGACACGCCCTGGATCCTCATCCGGGGCGCGTCCGATTTTCATCTTGACCATGCCAATGCCGGCGCGGGCCCAGCCGGAGAGCTGGTTCCGCAGTTGCTCGATAGAATACGACGTGAAGCCACCGCTGCCATAAATCGGAATCGCTTCGCGAACGGCGCCGAGTAGCTTCACCAGCGGAAGGCGAAGGAGCTTGGCCTTCAGGTCCCAAAGCGAAATATCCACGGCCGATATGGCGGTGGACGCAATGCCCGGCCTGCCAACGTTTCGCACAGCCTGGACCATTTTCATCCAGGCGCCTGACACATCCATTGCGTCATGGCCTTGAACCGTCTCTTCAAGAACTTCATGAATCAGCTTTGCAGCGCTCGAACTTGCATAGGTATAACCAAGCCCCGAGACATGATTTGAGCGGACTTCAACGAGCACGATCGTCGTCTTGTTCCATTCAATCGTTCCATCGGATTCGGGGAAATCGGTAGGAATTGTATACGCGGATACCGCGATCTTATCGATTTTGGGGGCTGCCGATTTCAGGTCAGTGGTCATTTGCTCGACGGAAGAGCAAACAAAATCGCGGAATCATTCGGGATTTGCATAAGCGATCGTGCTGAGCAGCGCGTTTGACTCCTGGCGCGAATCGAGCCGGCTGTGCTGGACTACGATGGGCACATCTGATTCGATCACGCTGGAATAGTCGGTGTCATGCGGCACCGGCTGCGGCGAAATGAGATTATTGAAGCGAATGTGCATGGTTCTGCGCGCGGGGACGGTGATTTCGTAAGGGCCAACCGGCTCTTTGTCTGAAAAAAAGATCGTGATACGGACGCGAGCCTCCTGATCGTTTGCATTCAGGATGCACGCGGTTTCGTGGCTGGTCATTTGCGGCTCCGGGCCGTGGCTCCAGCCCGGGATATAGCCTTCCGCGATCGCCCAAGTGCGTTTTCCAATCGGCTTCATCGAACCGTACCTTTCTTTTTCAGGGCTGCCATATCAGCCCCCATTCCGCGCCGCATACCAGATCGCGCCGAGCGCGGCCGCCGACGCGCCGACTCCGAGGGCAAGCCACGAGCGGCGGAGATCGGCCCAGACTTGAAAACTGAATGGCCGCGCCTTATTGTCAAACGTTCCGTGGGAACCAAAATCCTCGTTCGCGTCAACCGGCTCCCAGAGATTATTGCGGCGATCCGGATCCTCCAGCTCGGAGGTCTGTTGCGCAGAGTATCCGGTTCGGCCCAGGTATTGATCGAGAAGCCGGGGGGCGACCTTGTTCCCGACGATTGCCTCGACAGTGGAGCCGCCCACGTATACCTCCGCGCGATCGTGATGAGCTGCCCAATAGACGGCCCGGGCGCCGACTTCCGGCTCGAAAATCGGCGGCAACGGTTGCGCTTTATTTTTCAGGCGACTCTTGACCCATGCGAATTGAGGAGTATTCAGCGCCGGCATGTTTACCACGGAGATGCTGATTTTGCTTCGATCGTGGATTAGCTCGCAGCGCAGGGAGTCCGTGAACCCGAGGATGGCATGCTTGGCCGCGCAATAGGCTGATTGCAAAGGAATGCTGCGATAGGCAAGGGCGGAGCCGATCTGCACGATTTTTCCTCTGTCGTGCGGCAACATCCGGCGGAGCGCAGCGAGCGTTCCGTTCACCACGCCCAGATAGGTAACTTCGGTGACCCGCTTGTACTCCTCTGGTTTCATTTCCTTTACCGGCGAGAAGACCGACACCATTGCGTTGTTGATCCAGATATCGATTGTGCCGAAGGCACGCTCGGTTTCCGTTGCAGCTTTTTCGACGGCCTCAGCATCCGCCACATCCGTTGCAAAGATAACGGCTTTGCCGCCGGCCTCCTCCATTTCGCGCTTCGCCGCTTCGAGCCCTTCACGGCCGCGTGCGAGAAGAGCGATTCGAGCGCCGCGTTTGGCGAATTCCCGAGCGATGGCGCGTCCCAGACCTGCCGACGAGCCCGTGACGACCACTGTTTCTTTACTTCCTTTTCCGTTTTGCATGACTTTCACCTGGTGTTTTTCTGCCCGAGAGCGAGCAATATGCCCGCGGCCGCTACGCCTGCCGTGACAAGCGCCGCTCCTGCCATGGATTTTTGTTGTGCGCTTTTTCTCGATGCAATGATTTGCCGTTCCGGAAAGTCCTTGCGCGCAACGTCCGGATTCCGCAGCGCGAGCGCAAGAACCTCTGCCGTATGCAACGCCCGGCGATCGGTCAGCTGCGAGATCTGCTCCTTGCAGCTGAAGCCGTCTGCGATGACAAGCGTGGCCGGATCGGCGCGGCGAACGGCGGGAAGAAGAGCCCGCTCGCCTACTTTCACGGAAACGTCATATTTATCGCTTTCAAATCCAAACGACCCCGCCATTCCGCAGCATCCCGAGTCGAGAAACTCATATTGGAGGCCCATTTTTTTATAGAGCGACTCTTCATCTTTCATGCGCAGCACCGCCTTGTGGTGGCAATGGCCGTGAACGATTGCTTTTCTCTTCAGCGAGGGCGGCGTGAAATTCTTCTGCTTTTCGAGAAATTCGGAGAGCGTGAAAGTGTTTTCCTTCAGCTTTCGTGCGCGAGGCAGAGACGGAAACAAATTTGTCAGCTCGTCTCGAAACACCGAACAACAGCTCGGCTCGAGCACCACGATGGGCGTGCCCCGATCGATTTCATCGCCAAGTGCATCCATGATTTGCTGAAGATAGGATTTCGCGTCCTCAAGAAATCCGTAATCGTAAAGCGGGCGCCCACAGCAGAGATGACGCGATGGGACGACCACTTTGCGGCCCGCTGCTTCCAATACTTCCGTTGCGGCAATCGCGGTTTCGGGAAAGAAATAGTTGTTGAACGTGTCCGGCCACAAAATCACTTTCTTGCCGGCGTGCGATGGAGCCGCGTGCTGCTTGAACCAGGCTTTGAAGGTCTGCGCGGCGAATGCCGGGATCGACCGTTGAAGCGGGATTCCCGCGGCAGCTTTTGCTAAATCGCGGAGCATCGGCAGCTGAGTCACCAGATTGACGTAACCCGGCGCCCTGGACGCAAGTTCCGCCCATTTATCAACGAAGCCGAACGCATACGCGTGACGGGGGCGGATTTTCCCTTCCCAGTAGTGAGAAAGGAACTCGGCCTTGTACGTGGCCATATCCACATTGACGGGACAATCGCCCTTGCAACCTTTGCAGGCGAGGCACAAATCGAGCGCGTCCTTTACACCCTCGTCGTGCCAGCCGTCTTGAATCACTCTGCCCTGCAGCATTTCGAAAAGAGCATGGGCGCGCCCGCGCGTCGCGTCTTTCTCTTCCCGTGTCACCATAAAGCTGGGGCACATGGTCTGTTGCTCGCCTTCGCCGGCCATGCGGCGGCACTTGCCAACGCCAACGCAGCGAAGCGCCGCGTGCGCAAAACTGCCGTGATCTTCCGGGAACTTGAAATGCGTCTCCGGCTCCCGCGGCTCGTAACTCGCTCCGAGGCGCAGATTTTCGTCGATGTCGTAGGGATCGACGATCTTTCCCGGATTCATCTTCCACTCGGGATCCCAAATGGATTTGAACTCGCGAAACGCCTCGACCAATTCACGCCCAAACATTTTAGGCAGAAATTCGGCGCGCGACTGCCCATCGCCATGTTCGCCGGAGAAGGAGCCGTTGTAGCGGACGATCAGGTCGGTCGCATCTTCCATGAAGGAACGGTATTTCGCGATGCCCGAGTGCGTGTAAAGGTCAAAAGCGACGCGGCAATGAATACAGCCCTGGCCGAAGTGGCCGTAGAGCGCCGGATCGTAGTCGTATTTTTCGTAGAGCTTCCGCAGATCGCGCAGGTATCCGCCCACTTTTTCCGGAGCGACGGCCGAGTCTTCCCAGCCTGGCCACGTGTCCTTTTCGCCGGGGACGAAAGCCGTGGCGCCGAGACCCGATTCGCGAACGTCCCAAAGACCCTGCTGCTGCTTTTTATCGACGAGCAATCTCATGCTGGGAGCTTGCCTCTGCTCGCTTAGTTTGCGGCAAAGGCGCTCCGCTGCTTCCTTTGCCTCTCGCTGGCTGGCCGCGCCAAATTCGGCGATGAGCCACCCCTTGCCTTCGGGAAGCAGACGCAGGTGTTCGGCGTGAAGCCCGCCTTTCTTCTCGATATTGCGATAGAGGTGGTCGTCCATCCCCTCGAGCGCGATCGGCTTGAATTCCAGTATCTCCATCAGGTGATCGGCGGCGTGATAGACGTCTTTGTACCCAAGCACCAGCAAGACACGCTCCGGCTGGTTGTAAATCAGCGTCACTTTCGCTTCGAGAATCGTCACGCACGTGCCTTCACTGCCCACGAGCGACCGCGCGATATTCACCACACCACCCTTGTTCGGAATCAGCTGATCGAGGTTATAGCCGGAAATTCTCCTCGCGATTTTCGGGTAACGCGCTTCAATCAGTGATTTGTACCGCTGGCTGAGCGATTTCAGCTTGGCGTAGATCTCCGCTTCGCGGCCGCCGCTTTGCAGTTTGCGCCGCCATTCCAATTCCGTCAGCCAGCCAACGCTCATACGCGTGCCGTCGTAGAGCAGCACCTCCATGGACTCGACGTTGTTCACGGCGGGGCCGTTCATCTGCGCATGAGCGCCGCAGGAATTATTCCCGAGCATTCCGCCGAAGCAGCAGTGGTCGTGCGTGGCTGGATCGGGCGCATACGTGAGATCGTACGGCTGGCCCGCGGTAACGACGTCGTCGCAAATCGTCCCCGGTTCGACGCGCGCGAAGTGCTCCGCCACATTTAGCTCCAAAACGTGGTTCAGATATTTCGACCAATCGATCACGACTGCCGTGTTGCAGCACTGGCCCGCCAGGCTCGTGCCGCCAGCGCGCGAAAGCAGGGGCGCATGGAATTGGCGGCAGGCGGCGATCGTTTCGATCGCATCCTCCCGCGTTTTGGGAATGACCACGCCAATCGGAACCTGGCGATAATTCGAGGCGTCCGCCGCATAGATGGCTTTCGTTGCGGCGTCAAAGCGAACCTCGCCTTCGATACGTTTGGAAAGTTCGGATTCCAGTGCGGCTATGTCGACCGTTTCTGAGGTCGATCTGGACCGGCCTTCGGGAAGGACTTGCTGCTCGACTCCTGCGCGACCTTGAACGGACATGTTTGAACTCGATGCGGCAACCGGGCGGACACGGAGCGCGGCCAGCGCGTAAAAATCTAAACCATCTCACGAACCTTATCTGAAGCGATCGTCAGGACGATTTCCTTTGTATTCGGCGTACCTTTGGCAAGAGCTTTGCCCAGCTTCTCCGCTTGATCGAGAGTGACTTTGGGCGGCATCGGAGGCTCGAAGGGATCCACCACGGCTTCGATCAGCACCGGACCTTTAGTGCGCAGTGCGATGTCGAGCGTGCGACCGCACTCCTTCGGATCTTCAATGCGAAACGCGGAACCCCCGCAAGCGCGCGCGAAATTCGTAAAATCAATCGGATTCAGTTCGCACCCGTATTCCGGGTTGCCGAGAAAAACCATTTGCTCCCACTTGATCTGGCCGAGCGTATTATTTTTCACCACCACGATCTTGATCGGCAGATTGTACTTCACCGCCGTGGCGAATTCGCCCATCAGCATGGTGAAGCCGCCGTCGCCCACGAACCCGACGCACTGGCGGTCCGGATACGCAATCTGCGCCGCGATGGTATACGGCAGGCCATTCGCCATCGTTGCGAGCGTTCCTGAGAGAGAATGCTTCTGTCGCCGCTTCGCTGGGATATGCCGGGCAAACCAGGTCGCAATTGTGCCGGAATCGCAGGAAATGATGGCGTCGTCGTCCAGCCGCTTCCCCAATTCCCAGGCCACCACCTGCGGTTTCATGGGCTTGGCCGAAGCAGTGCCTTGCTTCTTCATCATCTCGTTCCACTTATCCATTTCCTTGCGAGCTTTTTTGAGAAAGTCTTGTGACTTGTTCTGCTTTAATTTCGGGAGCAGACCTTCGAGCGCTTTGCTGCAATCAGCCACGATACCGACTTCAACGGGATACCTGAGCCCGATGCGCGTGGGATCGATATCGATCTGAACCGCGCGCGCTTGGTCGGGCTTCGGATAGAACTCGATGTACGGGAATGAAGACCCGGCGATCAGCAGCGTATCGCATTCTTCCAGCGCTTCCTGCGAACCCTTCGTTCCAAGTAGTCCGATCCCGCCCGTCGTGTAAGGGGAATCATCGGGAACCACTGCTTTTCCGAGCAACGCCTTGACGATCGGCGCATTGAGGCGCTCGGCGACGGCAATCACCTCGTTTCGAGCATCCAGGGCGCCCTGGCCGACAAGAATCGCGATTTTCTTCCCTGCGTTGAGCACTTCCGCAGCGCGCAGAAGATCCTGCCCGGAGGCAAGCCGCGCGTTGCGAGCGGGAACGCTGTCGGTGTGATTGGGGACATTCCGCATCGACCGCTCGTCGGCAACCTCGTCCTGCGTGTCGCTGGGAATGTTCAGGTGTGCCACTCCGCGATAATTCAGAGCAGTGCGGCAGGCCAGGTCCGTCACATTGCGCACGTGCGCACAGCCCATCACGCGCGCGTTGTAGACCGTCACATCCGCGAAGAGCCTGTCCAGATCGACGTCCTGTTGCGTGTGTGTGTCGATCAGGTCATGAAACGCATGCCCGGTGATGGCAAGCACTGGCTGGCCGTCGAGTTTTGCGTCATAAAGTCCGTTCAGCAGATGAATGCCGCCGGGGCCGGAGGTGGCAAGGCAAACGCCCAGTTTCCCCGTATATTTCGCATAAGCGCACGCCATGAATGCCGCTGCTTCTTCGTGGCGCACGTGAACGAATCGTACGTCGTCGCGGCGCTTTCGAAGCGCCTCCATGATCCCGTTGATGCCGTCGCCCGGCAGTCCGAAAATTTCCTTAACGCCCCAGTCGATTAAACGGCCGATTAGGATATCCGCAGCGGTTTGAGACACAAATCACCTTCGGGCGAGTGGGCACCGTGAACCGGTGCAATCGCGACACTTCAAGTATGCGATTTGATCAATCGCAATGGGCATCAAACAAAGGCTGTATAGTCCGGGCAAAATGCATGTACAAACCTTCACGGCGCTGCCGAAACGTGAGAAAAATGTGTGTTGCCGCGCGTTTTGGGGGCACAGTACAAGGGAGTCGATTGAGACGAGCCTTATGCCGAGTGCAATTGAAGACTACGCATTGATTGGCGATTGCGAAACAGCCGCGCTGGTCGCCAAAGACGGTTCGATCGATTGGCTGTGCGTGCCGCGCTTTGATTCGCCGGCCTGCTTTGCGGCGCTCTTAGGCTCGGTCGAAAACGGCCGCTGGCAATTGGCGCCGGTTGCCAAGGCGCATGTCACACGGCGGTATTTGCCGCACTCGCTGATCCTTGAAACAACGTTTCGCACATCCGGTGGCGCCGTCCGCGTAATCGATTTTATGCCGCCCCGAGCCCGCCACCCAAAGATCTTCCGCATTGTGAAGGGCGATCGAGGTTCGGTGCAAATGAGCATGGATTTGGTTATCCGCTTCGACTATGGGCTTACGGTGCCGTGGGTTACGCAGCGCAGTCACGGATTGCTGGCAATCGCCGGACCCAACCGTATCGTGCTGAATACGAACGTTCCCGTGCGGGGCGAGGGCCTTCATAGCGTCGCTGACTTCACGATGCGCAAAGGTCAGACCGTTTCATTCGAGCTGACATACGGAAATTCGCTTGACCGCCCTGCTGCCGAGGGGAATCCCGGGTCCGCATTGCGGTCAACGAAAAAATGGTGGCACGACTGGGTTTCGTACTGTTGCTATACCGGCCCTTTCTCCGACGACGTGGAGCGGTCCCTCATCGTTTTGAAAGCGCTTATTTATGGACCGACTGGTGGAATCATCGCTGCGCCCACCACGTCGCTGCCCGAGGTGCCTAAAGGCTCCTTGAACTGGGACTACCGTTACTGTTGGCTTCGCGACGCGACGTTCACCATCTTGGGCTTTCTGCACGCCGGCTACCGTCGCGAAGCTGATGCCTGGCGCCAGTGGTTGCTGCGCTCGGTGGCGGGCAGTCCGGAACAGGTCCAGGTTCTTTACGGTCCCACTGGCGAACGCCTGCTGAGCGAATGGGAAATTTCCTGGCTGGAGGGACACAGAAAAGCATCGCCCGTGCGCATCGGGAATGCAGCGAGCGAGCAATTGCAGCTTGACTTGTACGGCGAGCTTGCCGACGTTTTTTACCAGGCGCGTGCCGCCTCCAAAAAGGACGGCGCGAACTTCGACGTCGAGTTCGCCTTGCTCGAACATTTGCGAAGAGTTTGGCGCGAACCCGATCACGGAATCTGGGAAGTGCGCGGCAAGAAGCGCCACTTCACGCATTCGAAGGTAATGACTTGGGTCGCCTTCGACCGCACGATTCGCAGCGCGGAAAAATTCAAACTGAAAGCGCCAATCGACGAATGGCGTCAAATTCGCCGGGACATTCACGACGATATTTGCCGCCGCGGATTCAATCCGCGCCAGGGTAGCTTTGTGCAGTCCTATGGCTCAAAGGAAATTGATGCGAGCCTGCTGCTGCTTCCTCTGGTCGGTTTTTTGCCGCCAAATGATCCCCGTATTGTGGGCACCGTCCGCGCGATCGAAAAGAAGCTCATCCGCAAGGGCTTCGTTATGCGTTACCGCGCGAATGACTCAGGGGTTCATTCGTCGGGCCACGAGGGCGCCTTTTTGCCCTGCAGCTTCTGGCTGGCCGATTATTACGAACTGACCGGCCGGCAAGACGCCGCGCTGAAGATTCTCAAGCGCCTGCTCAAAGTGCAGAATGACGTCGGCCTGCTGTCGGAAGAATATGACGTTCACAACGGGCACCTCCTGGGGAATTTTCCCCAGGCCCTTTCGCATGTGGCGCTCGTCAATACGATTATCAATCTCCACACCGAGCGCGGGCCGGCGCGGCAACGCTCCGGCGCGAACCGCGGCAAGAAGCAATTCCTTTAGCATTTCCCGGCCGAGCGACCTCCGCTTAGCCTTGTGCGGCAGAGCACGATAGTGCATGTGCTGGCAATAAAGATCGGGCAACGCAGCGCGATTGGTCCTAGAATTTACTTATGACAACAACCAATACCGGGCCGGCGATCGACGAATATCTGCGCAAACGTCTTATGCCGGTCGAAGGCGCGATTCCGCACGTACAGGGAATCGAAATGTATGGCGACTCGATCCCCAACGGTACCGTCGGGGGCGATCTCTTTGAATACATCAATTTCCAGCAGCGTTACGACATCGACGCCCGCATTCAGCGCGCCCTCAAGCTCTCAGAGGAGTATTTGGAGCCGCTGCCGCCCGGCGCGCCGCCTCGTAATTCCGTCGACGATCACGTGAATTGGCTGAAGTCGCGGCCGGGTTTCAAGCCGCAGATGGAAAAGGAATACAGGCGTGCGCGCAGTTCCGAGCAAGTCCGTGTAGCCGAGGATCTGGGCGAACTTTTCAGCACAGCCGGCGTGCTGCTGGTGGACGCACAGGGGCACGGAATCATTTCCGCCAAAATTGCGTCCACAGTCCACGACACCTTTCACGCGCTTATGCTTTCTGAACTCGATCGCCACGGAAAAACCACGCCGGAGTTGTTCGAGAGAATTAATTTGAGGCTGGCTCACTCCGTCACCGCGCGAAACGCTCTCGGCAGGAGCGAAAAAGAGAACGCGCAAGAAATTGCGACGATGCTTTACGGCGAAGTGCGCCCCTACGGCTACTTCCGCTTCGTCAATTTCGGGCATCCGCCGCCGCTGGTTTTTTCGGCCGAATATCGGAGGTTCGTCGAAATTGATAGAAGTCGCATGGTTCAATTTCTGCCTCTCGGCTTGCAAATACCGGACGATCATCCCGATCGCAATCGCTATTTGTCTCTCGAGTTTCGAGACAGGCCCGCATCGTCGGATGTGGGCGAGCTGAAGTTGATGAGCCCCGGCGATATTTTGTTTCTCTATACCGACGGCGTTTACGACGGCAGCGACAAGGACGAACGCCGCCAATTGGAAAGCGTGTTGAGTGAGCACGCTTCTCTTTCGCCCAAAGAGATGTGCTATGCGCTGCTCCAATACGCCGTAAAGCGCGACGACCGCCTCCGTCAGCTCGGCCAGGAATATCTCATCGACGACAAAACCGTCTTCATCATCAAGCGCGTTTGAAGCAACTATTCCGCAACTTGGGTGAGCTTTTCTGAAAACTGACGTATTGGAGGATGATCATTGAGACGGACGTTCCCGTTGGCGATTGTTTTTGTAGCTCTGCTTCTTGCAGGTGCTCCTGTTGCCATTTGTCAACAAGCGTCCAGGAAAGGGACACTTAATCTGGGCGTTGGGCCACAGTACGACTCAACGCACGTCTACATAAACCCCGATGATTTCGGCCGGTTCGTTTCGAGCGTTGTGGCAACCTTCGGAGGCACCACGTCCAAGCAGGTCGTCACGACCGTGACGCCAACTGCGAGCAGCACGATTTCGCAGATCATATTGACACCTTCGGGCATATTCTCAGTCTTCGGGTACAAGACGCCAATTCCTTACCCCTTCGGCTCGGAACGAACCGGATATCTGGTTACGGACATGGACGCAGCGGTCCAGGTGGCTCGAACAGTCGGGGCCAGCGTGATCGTGACTCCCTTTGCCGATCCTATCGGAAGGGACGCCATCATCGAATTTCCGGGCGGCGTCGAAACGCAGCTGTACGTTCACACGATACCGCCTTCGTATAAGGCTCTCGATATGGTTCCCGAAAACCGCGTATACGTATCCATCCACAGCGCGGATTCCTTCATTCGCAGTTTTCTTGCCTTTTCACATGGACGGCTGATTTCTGACGACGCCCATGCTCCCGCTCTTGAAATCGGCCTGCCGAAGGACACGTACCGGCGAATTAGCATCGAGTCGGCCTTTGGAAAGATGACGGTCCTTGTCACGGATGGCCATCTGCCGTATCCGTTTGGTCGGGAGATTACTGGGTATCAGGTCGCGAACCTTGGCGACACGCTCGCAAAGGCGAAAAATGCCGGAGTGACAATTCTTGTTGTTCCTTATCAGTCCGACGGGCGAGAGTCCGCGATGGTGGAATTTCCCGGCGGCTATATCGCCGAGGTCCACTCTTCGGTCAAACGTTAAGTTCTGAAGAAAGTCTTGCGCCGGCAGAAGAACAAAGGCGCTGCATCCCAATAAGGGACGGAGCGCCTTTGTTTTAGTTCAATGAACCAGCTCTAGCGGTGGTCGTCGTGGTTATCGCCGTGGCCCTGGTTGTGATTCTCGTGTTCGGGATGCGCGTTGTTATTATGCGGAGCGTTGTTATTGTGCGGAGCGTTGTTGTGGGCTTCTCCGCGGTTTTCGTTCGATGGCCCCCGGTTTTCATTTGCCGGGCGCTCGTGATTCATAGTTTCCGGCTGGCGGGCGTTCTCATTATGCTGCGGAGGATGGAACCCATTCCCTTGCGGCCTTGACGTGGCAACGGTCGCCGGGCGCCCGTGATTTTCCGAATAGAAGTTCGCATGATTCATGCCGGCGGCGTGCTCATGCTGCGTCTGCGCGGCGATTGGCGCCATGTGGTGCTCGTTCATCGCCACGCGCTCTTCGGCGGTGGGCATTGCCCTCACGCCGCCTTCACCGCCGTTGTAGCTCACGCGAGTGACGTTCCTTTCGTTCACCACCACAGTGCGGTCCACGTAGGTGTTGTGAATCACGGTCACGTTCACGTGGCTGACGGCGGTGTTATACGCAAAGACGCCGTGGTCCCAGCGGCCGCCCACGTAGCCCACGCCACCGTAGCCGAAGCCATAGTTGATGCCGCCGTAAAAACCCACGTGCGGTCCCCAATATCCGGCGTGCCAAACGTAAACGCCGCCGCCCCAGCCCCAGTATCCAGGGGTCCAGAGCATTCCGACCGGCGCGAGCACCCACGTGCCCGGCACCCAGTAATAGCCGTCAGGGCCGTAAGCCCAGTAGCCGGGCGTCCAGATGTATCCCGGCCCTGGCGCGATTGGTTGTACCGCAAGCACCGGCAGCGCTGGCGGACCGATGTGAACGGAAATGCCGACCGAAACCTGTGCGGTCGACGCAGACGGCAGGGCAAAAACCAGCAGTGCTGCAACCAGGAACGCGATAACGCAGCTTTTGCGCATACGATGTCCTTTCGTAAGGTGCTTCTCTTTCTATTTTTATGGTGCCTATGAGAACAGTACCCCGCTTATGGAACACGGAGCGGGCCGGGAAGTTGCGCTGCTCCCAAACGGTAAATCCGTCCTAAGGACAGGCTGGGAGCCAGGCGAGCTTGCGCATCCGCTGCAGCTCTGAGCCATCCTGACGTATCATGTTAATCATTCAGGTAACACGATGATTGATTCGGAAGCCAGCCGGACGCGCCAAGGCAGCGGCCGCGCGCTGAACTTGCGCCATTTTTCCTTGTACACTTCAGCTTGCAAATGGTGCCCTGCCGATTCGCCCGGCGGCTGGTGCAGCCTGAGATAAAGCGTGACGCGAAAGGGCGTCTCGGACACGCGCACCGGCCAGCACGGAAAAACGTTCGAAGATTCCGCTGCCTCATTGCCGGAATCGAAATCCACGCCGCCGAACTCGATATGATGCGCCCGAATGCCCGCAAAGGCTACTGGCCTCTGTGAATTTTCACCTGGCGCGGTTCGCAGCCGGCATTGCCAATCCAACGCTTCGATCTCTTGCTCGCCGATGCGCCGCGCCTGCGAAAAATTCTTGCAGCCCGTCAGTTGCGCGGCCATTCGCGTAGGAGGCCTGCGAAAGATTTCCTCCTTGCTGCCAAACGCGACGATGCACCCGCGCGCCAGCAGCATCAGCTTTTCGCCCAGGCGGTAAGCCTCTTCGATATTGTGCGTCACGAGAAGCACAGGGCGTCGAAATTCGACGAACGTCTCCTGCAGTTGTGCCTCGACTTGGCTGCGCAGGTGCGTGTCCAGCGCCGTGAGCGGCTCATCGAGCAGGAGCGCCTCGGGTTCGGTCGCGAGAGCGCGAGCCAGCGCGGCCCGTTGCTGCTCGCCTCCGGATAATTCGCGCGGATAGCGATGCTCGAGGCCTTGGACATGCGTCCGCTGCGCCCAGAGCGCGATTCGGCGAGCGCGTTCTTCAGCCGCCAGGCCGTTCAAGCCGAACTCGATGTTTTCCGCGACCGTGCGATGCGGGAAGAGCGAGTCGCTTTGGAAAAGCATGCCGATGTGACGCGCACGCGCCGGCACGGAAATGCGCTTTTCCGAATCGAACAGCGTCCGCTTGCCAAGCGAAATATGGCCGCGGTCAGGACGCTCGATGCCGGCGATGCAACGCAGGAGCATCGACTTGCCGGCGCCCGAAGGCCCCAGAATGCTGACTGGATCGCTGTCTGCCGTGAGCGAAACGTTCAGCTCGAATTCGGGCAGACGCTTCGAAATTTCGACCGTAAGGGCCATGTCAGCGCCGCGCCCAGCGGAAGCGCGCCGTGCGCTGCGCGTGCGTCCAGTAATAGAGCGCGCCGAGCAAGACAAGCGAAATTCCCGCGTCGATGGCGCACCAGAAAAGCGCCCGGGAGACGTCGTTGTCTTCTACGGCGAAATAAATTGCGATGGGGATCGTCGCTGTGCGCCCCGGAATGTTCCCCGCAATCATCAGCGTGGCGCCGAATTCGCCCAGCGCGCGTGCGAAGGCGAGAATTGTTCCCGCAAGAACCCCCGGCCACGCCAGCGGAAGCGCCACCTCGCGAAAGACGCGCCATTCGCTCGCACCGAGCGTTCGCGCTGCCTGCAACAGTTTTGGTTCCACTTGCTCCAGCGCGGCCCGCGCCGTCAGATACATCAGCGGGAACGCGACGACCGAGGCGGAAATAACCGTCGCGGGCCACGAGAAAACTACCGTGGCGCCCATCGCAGCCAGCAGCTTTCCCAGCGGACCGTTTCGGCCAAAGAGCAACAGCAGGAAAAATCCGACTACGGTTGGAGGCAGCACTAACGGCAGCAGAAAAATGCCGTCCACGACGGCCATCGCCGGAGCTTTCCGGCGTTCGCGCCACGCCGCCGCGGCGAGGCCGGCGATTAGCGTGATGAAGGTCGCCGAGAAGCTCGTGGCAAGCGATATCCGCAGTGGAGACCAGTCCATAAGCTCCGCGTCTCGATTAACGCCCCAATTCAGGTGTGGCTCGCGCGTGCCCGCGTTTGCTTTTTACTGCGTCGGAATCTGCCGTAGCTGCGGCTGCGCATTTTGCGGCTGCGCCGGTGCAGCGCTGGAGCCTGCGCCTTCCTTCGGCAGCACGTCTTCCACTTCGGGATACTCGCTGCTCATCGACTTTAGCGTCTCGACTGCGGCGGGCTGGACCATGTTTGCGCCCGTGCTCTGGGCTTCCTGAACGATCAGCGGCAGCGCCTTGATCACGTGCTGTCCCGCGGGCGTCTGATAAAACGCGACCAGCGCCTGGATGTCTTCGAGTGAAAGATGCTCGGCGTAAATCGGAATCTCGGCGTCGTCCACTTGCGCAGCCGTCACGCGCGTGGTCAGATTTTTTGTGAATGCGTCCATGAACTGTTGCAGGCGATCGGGCTGCGGGATCGCGCTGGCCATCACCTGCCGGACGCGCGTCGTGATCAGGTCCATGTACTCTTCGCCGAGCTTCCCTGCGCCGGTGAGCTGCATCAACTGCTTTACCGCGGCGGCTTTTGCGGGGTCAACGGCGGCAGCCGATGGCGCCGAACCCGGCGTCTGCGCGGGCGCGGAAGCCGCGGGAACTTGCGTATTTGCGCCGGTTGCGGGGGATCCGGCGGCCGGAGCTTGCGCCATCACCGGCAGCGCGACCAGCATCGCAACGGCCGCCAAAGCGAACTTCAGCTTCATGTTCATTGCATTTCCCTCATTCCCTCGTCAGGCCGTCACCGGGCTGGTGCGTGATCACGCTAAAAGTGCAGAGCGATTCATCGTAATCGAACCCACTGGCACTTGCAACGAAGGGCGTTTTGCTCAGGCGATCTGCCCAGGAAGCGGTTTACTAAGATTCCCGCGCCGTTATATCCTTTTCGCGGGCGCTTCGATCGCGATGGGAGGAGCAACCCTTTCGTTGCGTCCAGCGTTCCTATACACGTCGTATGCGCGGCGGCTAATTGCATTGGAGACGTAAGTGCCCGGACTTTGCAACCTCTTCCTAGGCAAAAGATTTCGATTCCTGGCCACTTTGATGTTCGCGGCGGCGTTTTGCGTCTCCCCGGCTATCGCGCAAGACGCCGGCCCCGGCCCCATGGCCCCCGAGACGCCGCAATATGACGGCCCCGCCGGCATGCCGCAGACCGCACCGCCCGCTGCTCCGCAACCCGCACCCGTGCAAATGCCGGCGAATAGCGGGCCGGCCAGGCAATACCCCATCACGAATACTGCGCCCTCGGTTCCGATCGACCAGATCATCCAGACTTTTGCGGCTCACGAAGCCGAATTCAAAATCGAGCGCGATAATTTCACGTACACGCAAGACTTTGATATTCAAACCATCGACGACGATGGGAACCCCGACGGCGACTATCGCATGACGAGCGATATCACGTTCACGCCGGACGGCAAGCGCTACGAAGAAGTGACCTACGCGCCGCCTCCCACGCTCGAGCGAATCATTCTCACCGAGCAGGACCTCGACGACGTCAAGAACATCCAGCCCTTCGTGCTCACCACGCAGGATATCCCGAAATACAACATTACCTACGTGGGACGGCAGCGGATCGACCAGCTCGGCACGTATGTCTTCGACGTTGCTCCGAAACAGATCGAAAAGAATCAGCGCTATTTCCAGGGGCGCATCTGGGTGGAAGACAAATATCTGGAAATCGTCAAGACCGATGGAAAGGCCGTTCCGGACATCATCAAGGGCAATAATCAGAATTTATTTCCGCGCTTCGAAACGTACCGCGAAAATATCGAGGGACATTACTGGTTCCCCACATATACGCATTCGGACGATTTCCTGCATTTCAAGACGGGTGACGTTCACATCCGCATGACGATCCGGTACACGAATTACAAGCGTTTCCGCGTCACTTCGCGCATCGTTCAGGGCACCACGACGCCCGCCAACAAATAAATTGCATCCGGCCATCGCCCGCGGCATCAAGTTACTTGGGAAGCGTAGCTGCCCGCGCGGTGCTGAGGGTGCTTATGCGGCGGGGTCGTATTCCTTTTATGTTATAGTTTTTTCAAGAGGCAAAAGGAATTGGGCAAGCTTCGTATCTCCATTGTCGAATATCTGAATACGGCGCCGCTCGTCTGGGGATTTACGGACGGGCCGCTCGCCGGGAAATACGATCTTTCCTTCACCGTTCCGTCGCAATGTGCTGAGGCGCTGCGCCGCGGCGACGTGGACATCGCGATCATTCCTTCGATTGAATATCAGCGTATTGACGGTCTCGTTGTCCTCCCGGATATGGCCGTCGCTTGCACGCAAGAGGCGCGCAGCCTGCTTGTCGTGGCGAAAAGACCCATCGAACTCGCGCGCAGTTTCGCACTCGACGCAAGTTCGCGCAGCACCGCGGCGCTCGTAAAAATTCTTTCAAAGCGCTTGTGGAGGATTACGCCGCAATTCGTCGACGCTGCGCCCGATCCCACAGCCATGCTGGAAAGTGCCGACGCCGCTCTGGTGATCGGCGACCCCGCGTTGCGCGTTGCGCTGAAAATGTCCGCGCTCGCCGCGAAATCACCCGGCAAGGACAATTGCTGCAATGGCGACCCGGAAGATATGCCCGTGCCCGGCGTCGATACGCTTTTTGTCTACGACGTCGTCCACCAGTGGCGCGAATTGACCGGCAAACCTGCCGTACTCGCGATTTGGGCCGGCCGGCGCGACGCAATCACGCCCGAGGTCGTTGCCGATTTCCAGGCTTCGAAGGCCTATGGAATCGAGCGCATCCACGACATCGCCGAAGGAGCTGCGCTCAAGCTCGACCTTCCGCCGTGCCCGCTCGCAAAATACCTCCGCCAGAATATCCAGTTCGATCTCGACGAAGACAAGCTCGAAGGTCTGCGCCTCTTTTACCAAATGGCCGCCGAGGAAGGCCTGATTCCCGCCGCCCGCCCCATCGAATTTGCCGAAGCGGCGGCCCTCAGTGCGCCTCCAGCCGCCGGCAATTCTGCCGGTAGCAAGACCGCGAGTTTCATGTAAACTATTGGCGCCCAAATGGGACTCACGCCTCAAGAAGCGCTCGACCTTTTCAACAGCGATGACCTGATCGGTATCGGCATGGCCGCCAACGAAGTGCGTCGCAAGAAGACCGATCCCCGCGTCGCGACGTATCAAATCGACCGCAACATCAACTACACGAATTTCTGCACGGAATATTGCTCTTTCTGCGCCTTCTATCGTCCGCTCGGCTCAAAAGACGGTTACATCCTCCCGCTGGAATCCATTTACAAGAAAATCGAAGAGATGCTTGAGCTGGGCGGCACCGGCGTGCTGCTGCAGGGCGGATTGCATCCCGACCTGCGGATAGAATTCTACGAAAACATGCTGCGCTCGCTCAAAGAGCGCTTCCCGCAAGTCCATTTGCACTGTTTCTCGGCTCCGGAAATCACCTGCATCGCCGAGGTTTCCGGGCTTTCGCTTCGCGATACGATTGCGCGCCTGCGCGACGCGGGCTTGCAATCGATTCCCGGGGGCGGCGCGGAAATTCTCGATGACGAAGTGCGCTCGCGCATCTCCCGGCTGAAGTGCGCCTCTGACGAATGGGAAGCCACTCACCGCACGGCTCATGCGCTGGGCATGCGCACCACCGCCACGATGATGTTCGGCTGCGGCGAGGAATATCGCCACCGCGTGAATCACCTCGAACGCCTCCGCCGTATTCAAGAGGATACAGGCGGCTTCACGGCTTTCATTCCATGGATTTTTGCGCCGGAAAATACGCCTCTGGGCAAAAAAGTGCAGGAAACCACGGCCTTCGATTATCTGAAAACGCTGGCGATCAGCCGTCTTTATCTCGACAACATCGACCATATCCAGTCGAGCTGGCTTACGCCCGGAATCAAAATCTGCCAGGTTGGCTTGCAATTCGGCGCCGACGACGTCGGCAGCATTTTGATCGAAGAGAATGTGGTCTACGCGGCCGGCGTGCGCAATCGCACCAACGAAAACGAGCTTCGCCGCATTATTTCTGACGCCGGCTATATCCCCGCCCAGCGCGATACGCTCTACCGCTCGTACATCTGGAAGCCCGTCGCACAGCCCCAAGCCGCATAGGTGCTTCCGCAGGGGGCCTCGTCGTCTTGCAATTCACATCCAGTCCCAATGATTCACGATGCGTACGAAACGGACCGAAATTGAAGCTGTACTCGCGGGTTGACTGAGGCAGGAAGCCGCATTATCGTTTGGGCTATCGGGAAGATACCTGTAGCTGTGGAGGCGAGCGATGACGGTCGAACTAAACCAGGAGCAGCAACGGATAATCGAGAAGGCCATACAAGCTGGCCTGATACGCGCGGCCGGCGACGTCGTCGAACTTGGTGTTGAAGCCATTCGGCAGCAACTGGAAGCGCGCCTCGTCTCCGGGAACGCAATGGGCGCTGACGAATGGTCCAGACAACTCCATAACTGGATGCGTAGCCACTCCACGTCCACCCCTTTACTATCGGATGATGCGATCAGTCGGGAATCCATCTACGGCGGGCGCGGCCGGTAAATCGCCGTTCTTCTGGACACTAATATCTTGCTTCGTATGTTGCAGCCGCACCATCCGCACGCTCCCGTGGCTGAAAGAGCGCTCGGCCTGTGTCGCCGCAGAAACGAACCGCTGACGATTGTGTCTCAGAATGTCGTGGAATTCTGGGCTGTGGTCACCCGTCCCTTGGCGGAGAACGGCCTCGGCTTCACCATTGAGGAGGCCGTCGCGGAGCTTGGGGCCTTGAAGCGTCTTTTTCTGCTGTTGCCAGAGGTCCCATTGCAAGATGAGTGGGAGCGCCTGGTGGCCGCCTACCGCGTTTCCGGCAAGAAAACTCACGATGTCCGGCTCGTCGCCGCAATGGCGGCGCACGGAATAAGGAACATTCTCACGTTTAATGCGCAAGATTTTGCCCCATATGCCGGCATTACGGTGCTCGATCCTCACACCCTGAGCCAAGGGATCTAAAAGTACCCGCCATTTCTTCAACCGATGCAGCGCAACTACGTGATCTGGTATTCGTGTAAGAGTGCGATGATCGTTTGACGGTTGGCGCCAAACGCGCTCCACACAGACCGGCACCAGCGGTCGATTGCCACGTCGCGCTCAGCTCCAGCAGCCGCCAGCAGCACATCGGCAACGGTGATCGAGCCGCGATTCCCGGGTACAACTACACGCGGCCATTCTCGTTTTCTGCGCGCAAGCTCCCTGTGCACTTTCTGAACTTGGCGGCCCGAAAACTGTCTTTCGACGTGGAGACAAAGTCCGACCATTCCGAACACGACTCCGATCGGTTTGCTGTTCTCATTGGCGGTTTGCACCGCAAAGGCGTCCACGACGTGCTGCAAGAGAAATCCCGGGCGGCCGATAGTGTAGGCGTACACCTCGTCATACGCTGCGCGCACGGTATCCATGTTGGCCTTACTTTAGCAGCGGTTTGAGATCGGCCGCGATACGCCTGACCTTGCACTCAGAGCCAGCGAATCGAACCTGCGCATCGATCCAAGCAATCGCCGGACGAACGCAACGGGAATTTTAGAACGGCCGCGCAGTGACTGCGCGTGTTTCTGGCGGTTCTTCTCCCGGACCCTTCAGCCGCCAGCTTGCAAGATTATTCGCATACAGGAGGATGCAGACGACGTTCGCGGGAACGAGACCGAACTCGGCGGTCCGAAATCCGATCATGCAAACGACCACGCTGTTGGCCGCCGCAACCAGCCACCCGTACCAGATCTTTCTGCCCACCAGTAGTGTAGAAGCAATGGTTAACAAGCAAGAAATGTAGTCGAGTCGGATCATCGAAGCGCGGGATGCAGTTTAGCCTGCGGCAGCGCTTCCGGCGACTGGCCGGACGTACAGTCTTGCCGCAACTCTAACGTCTTGTTTATTTTTAATCTTCCAACCAGGAGGGGAGAAACAGCGATGGTGCCGGCGGGGGGAATCGAACCCACGGCCTAGGGATTATGAGACCCTCGCTCTACCACTGAGCTACGCCGGCACGGAACGAAGCCACCGAGCAAACAATTGATGCTACGGGTTCGCTCCGCAGAGTGTCAAGACCGCCCCGCGAGTTCCCCTTTGCTCGCCGCGCTTACCCCGCCGTCGCATGCGCCGTGTGCTTGCGCCAGAACTGGCTCATCCACCCGCCTTTTTTCGAATCGAGGATGTCGTACGCCGCCAGCTTCACCCGGTCGCTGATCACAAACCAAACCAGCGCGTAAGCCCAAATCACCCCCGCCCATTGCCAGCTGATCGGCGACATAAGCACTCCATACACGGCCGCCAGCGTCGCCAACCCCTTTGATCCCACCGCAGTCCAAAACAGAATCGGTGCCGGCCGGATCGACCAGAATGGCCCGCGCGTCCTCGTCGCGAAAATCGTCAGGTGGCCCGCGACTGCAAGCTTCAGAAACATCACCGTCTGGATCACTTCACGATTCAGGTGAAATATGCGTTCCGCGATATAGAAAAGCCCGAACGAAGCGATCAGTCCCGTGATGCCTAGAATGCTCGATATCGTCAGCACCATCGGCATATTCCACTCTTCCGGCTGATTTCTGTAGCGCACCCGGTCATACGCGATCGCCAGGATGGGGCCGTCGTTAAGCAGCGCCAGCAGCACGATCATCGCCGCCGTCACCGGATAGAAATTAAAGATCAGGATCGAAAGCGTCATGAAGAGCAAAAGCCGGATCGTCTCCGCGATGCGGTAGATCGCGTAGCTGTTCATCCTTTGAAACATCTTCCGGCTTTCCTTGATCGCATCGATGATCACGGAAAGCCCGGGGTTCAGCAGTGCGATGTCCGCGGCGGCACGCGCCGCATCGGTAGCGCCGGAAACGGCGATTCCCGCATCGGCCTGCTTCAGCGCCGGCGCGTCATTCACTCCGTCGCCCGTCATGCCCACAATGTGCTTTTGATTTTGCAAGGCCTTCACGATGCGGAATTTGTGCTCGGGAAACACCTGCGCAAAGCCGTCGGCTCGTTCAATGTCCTTCGCCAACTGTGCCGCAGGCATGTGCGGGTCTGAGAGCACCTCCGCGTCCAGGATGTTTTGCCCCAGTCCCAGTTGGCGCGCCATTTCCTTGGCGATGGCGATCTGGTCGCCGGTCACCATCTTCACCTTCACGCCCATTTCCTCGGCCGTCGCGATCGTCTGCTTGGAATCTTCGCGCGGCGGATCGAAAAGCGGCAGCACTCCCAGGAACTGCCACTGGCCGTTGCTCGCGGTCCGTGCCACCGCAAGCGAACGAAATCCGCGCGCCGCAAATCCGTCCACGGCCTTCTCGACGGCCTCCTTGATTCCGCTCGCGTCCGGCACGATCGCCAGGATCACTTGCACCGCGCCTTTCGTTACCCGGAATTGCCTTTTGTCCGGCCCGCTCACCAGCGCCTCCGTGCGCTTGTGTACCGGATCAAACGGCTGGAAATGGAGCGTCTGGTACTTGTCGGCTTCGTGCGCGTCCTTTAAGCCGTGAATCACCGCAAGATCGATCGAATCCTGGCTGTCGGCCTGCGATGCCAGGGCCCCGGCCAGAATCGTCTCCGCAGGTGTCACCCCGCTAAGGCAAAACGGCTCGCCCAGCGTCAGCTTGTTTTGTGTCAGCGTTCCGGTCTTGTCCGAACACAGCACGTCGATTCCCGCGAGTTCTTCCATCGCCGCCAGATGGGTCACGATGGCGCGTTTCTCGGCCAACTTGCGCGCTCCCACGGCCATCGTCACCGAAAGCACCGCGGGCATCGCCACGGGAACCGCCGCCACTGTCAGCACCAGCGTGAACTCCAGCGTCGTCAGCATATTGTCGCCGCGAAACAGCGCGACCCCCAGGATCAGGATCACCAGCGCCAGCGCGATCACGATCAGGAAGTCGCCGATTTTCAGTACGGCCCGTTGGAAATGGCTCACCGTCCGCGCCGTTTCCACCAGATGCGCCGTCTTCCCGAAATAGGTGTTCTGCCCCGTGCCGTAGACGAGCCCCTCGGTCTCGCCTTGTTTCACAATTGACCCCGAGTAAACCGCGTCCCCCGGCTTGGCCTCCACCGGCAGTGATTCGCCCGTCAACGCCGACTGGTCCACTTCGATCGGATCGCCCGCAAGCAGCCGCGCGTCTGCGGGAACGATCTCCCCGATGCGCACTCGCATCAAATCGCCCGGCACCAGTTCCCGCGCCGCGATTTCCGTCCAGTTCCCGTCGCGCTTCACCCGTGCGTGCAGCGCCAGCTTGGCCTTCAGCGCGGCGATCGCGTTCCCCGCCTGAAACTCCTCCCAAAAACCCACTCCTGCGTTCATCAGAAGCAGCGTCAGGATAATTCCGAAGTCCTCCCAATGGTGTACCAGTCCCGAAAGGATCGCGGCCGCTTCGATCATCCACGGAATCGGCCCCCAGAAGTACGAGAGAAACTTCAGCAGGGGGTTCGCCTTCTCTTGCGGCAGTTCGTTGTAACCATATTTGGCTATGCGGGCTTTTGCTTCGGCGCTCATGATGCCGTCCAGGGAAACGCCAAGCTGCGCCGCCAGGGCTTCTACGGAAATTTTCGGGGGGTCGGTTGCAGAGCTTGCTTCAGGTGGCCTCGCCGGGATGGGAGCTCTTTGCGGCTGCGCCATAATTCCTCCGTTGCCCGTCGCCGCGGCAGACGTCGAGCGTCCGCTAAGCGATGAGGTGCGCACCAATTGTACGACTCCCCGCAGTCAATTTTGACTCGGGATTTTTCCTTACGAAAAGCAATCGCCCCAAGCCCGTCAAGCCCCAACCCCTCCGCCGCAGCCGAGTATGTCGCCGGAATTTCGACCTGACGCCGTCGGCCCGAGCCCAAGCGGCGTCTCTCGGCATCAGGACAGAAGCGGTGCTTCACGGTCCCGTTGCCATCTTCCCGTTCGGACCGGGCCCACACCTACGTACCGCAGCTCCCTTTCCCAATCGTCGAGTCACTCCCCGCGAGCCGAGGTGCCAGCACGGCCGCGACCGATAGAATCGAACGGACCGGGAGAGAACCGCGCCGAGCCGCACCTCATCGCGAAAAGACGGCACAAGCCTCGACGTGTTCGAGAACGCGCAAAACCCGTTAATTAGGCCGATTTAAGCGCATTTAACGCGCAAAAACAGTGCCATTTAGGGTCTTCTAAAACAGGACCCGTTCCATACACCCTTGCAGGACGAGTACTGTTACCACAGTAACATTGCCGCCTTTCTTCCCAGCATGCTACCGTGTCGTGTTTTTGTTGAGCGCACCTCCGCCGCTGTGGCGCTCAGCAACAGGAAACACCGTTGCGGCGCGGATGCAACAAGTGTGTGCGTGAGAGAGATATGACAAAGAAAGGAGAAGAAAGACGCGAGAACGGGTAGCCTGAAAATGGCGAAAGGTTGCGCAATTCTAATCGATAGTATTTTCGATTAGAAATCGCAACAAGTCCTGGTTTTTCAATTACGTAAAAATTTCTAATCGATAGAAAAACGGTACCCCTCTCGCGCGGCGAAAGCACACAAAAAGCGAACACTTTTCCCGGACCGATTTCGACAATTTGCCGCGCCGCTCTCAACCGAGGTTTGACACTCCGCCAAGCGCGGCATACACTTTGCCTGACAATCAAGCTGGCTATTGGCAGAGACCTCTTCGGCGCGCGTCGCTGGCGCCTGAGGCAAGGAAGGCCGTGTAAATCGGCCACGGTCCCGCCACTGTGATCGGCCAGCGCTGCGTCGGATCCGCCGGCTGATGCCGGGAAGGATTTCGAGACGCGGCGCTCTAAGTCTCGCTGACGCTTGCGAGCGGCCGAAAGTCAGGATAACTGCCGAGCCGGAGTGAGCCAGGACTCTTCGCGAGAGAGAGTGATGGCGCTGAGCCTCGTTCTATTCCGCGAGGCTTTTTTGTTTGTCAAATAGGGGAGATGCGCGATCCATGCGGAAGCGGTTGATTCTATTGGGGATGCTGGTGATTTCGGGCGCGCTCCCACGGCCGGGTCATGCCCGCTCGCTCGCGCAGACCAAAGAGCCGGCCCTCGCCGGGCGCTTCGTCACGGACGAGACAGGCCGCAGCATGACGATTCCCGCGAACGTGCAGCGAATCGTCTCGCTCGCCCCGAACCTGACAGAAATTGTCTATGCCCTCGGTGCCGGTGACCGTCTCGTCGGCGACACGACGTATTGCGACACGCCTCCCCAGGCCAAGCAGAAGCCTCACATCGGCAACCCGGAGCATCCCAGCCTTGAAGCCATCGTGGCGCTGCATCCCGATCTCGTGCTAGCCACCGGCTCGATCAATTTTCCCGAAACCGCGGACACG
>Ga0335074_10001589_pt1 | contig 30783 bp, 26 predicted proteins | sample Lox_Sample_23_FD_206715 | JGI IMG/M metagenome (GOLD analysis project Ga0335074, IMG submission 206715) | Soil microbial communities from Loxahatchee National Wildlife Refuge, Florida, United States - Lox_Sample_2.3 | ecosystem: Environmental > Terrestrial > Soil > Wetlands | place: USA... | reverse complement strand
GCCACGACTGGGCTGGAGGAGGCGATGCGCTACTCCCTGCTGGCCGGCGGCAAGCGGATCCGTCCCGTCCTGGCGCTGGCCACGGCGGCGGCGATCGGCCGCCCGCCGGTGAGCGTGCTGCCTCTGGCCGCCGCTCTGGAGCTGATCCACACCTACTCGCTGATCCACGACGATCTCCCGGCCATGGACGACGACGATCTGCGGCGTGGGCGGCCCACCTGCCACGTGACCTACGGGGAGGATGTGGCCATCCTGGCCGGAGACGGGCTCTACGCCGAGGCCTTCCACCACCTGCTCCGCCACCAGCAGGCCGAGCCACGCCACCTCCTGGCCGCCGCCGCCGAGCTGGCCAGCGCCACCGGTCCCGGGGGGATGGTCGGGGGGCAGTATCTGGACGTGTCGGGGGCGGCTGCGCCGGGGGCCGACGGGCTGCGCCACCTGCACGAGCTCAAGACCGGCCGTCTCATCCGGGCCAGCATCGAGTGTGTGCTGTTGATCGATGGAGAGCTCGAACCTGCCACAATCACCCTGTTCAGGACCTACGCAAGCGAACTCGGCGTGCTCTTCCAGATCGTTGACGACATCCTCGACGTGACGGGGTCCCAGGAGGCGCTGGGGAAGCCGCGCGGGAGCGATGAGCGGCTCGGCAAGCGCACGTACGTGTCGGAGTTCGGGCTCGACGGCGCCCGCGAGCTGGCCGAGACCTCCTACGAACGCGCCTGCGAGAGCCTGGCGGGGGCCGCCAGCGAAGATCCCGCCCAGCTCCAGCAGATCACCGACTTCATCGCCCACCGGACCTACTAAGGGACGCCGTGTCAGATCTCCTCCAGAACGTCAACCAGCCCCAGGACCTTCATGCCCTCACGGAGGAGGAGCTCCAGCTCGTGGCCCAGGAGGTTCGCGAGCACATCATCGACACCGTGGGGGAGGTCGGCGGCCACTTCGGCGCCAACCTCGGCACCTGCGAGATCGCCGTCGCCCTGCATTCGGTGCTCGACTCCCCCAGGGACAAGATCCTGTGGGACGTCGGCCACCAGGCCTACCCCCACAAGATCCTGACCGGCCGGCGCGACCAGCTGCAGACGATCCGCCACTACGAGGGCCTCGCGCCGTTCTGCTCCATTCACGAGTCCGAGCACGACATCATGGGCGCCGGCCACGCCTCCACGGCCATCGGCTATGCCGTCGGGATCAAGGAGGCGATGCGCCGCGGCCAGGGCGAGGATGGCAACGTCGTCGCGGTGGTCGGGGATGGCGCTATGACCGGCGGCGTCGCCTTCGAGGCCGTCCACCAGGCCGGGGGCCTGGGCACGCCGATCGTCGTCCTGCTCAACGACAACGGGATGTCGATCGCGCCCAACGTCGGCGCCCTGAGCCGCTACTTCAACCGCGTGCGCCTCAATCCCAAGCTGTGGCACGCTCGCGAGGACATCGAGGGTGGCCTGACCAAGCTGCCCGCTCCGATCGGCGCCGCCTTCGAGAAGATCGGACCTCATGTCAAGGAGTCGCTGAAGGCGTTCTGGGCGCCCAACCTGTGGTGGGAGGAGCTCGACTGGGCCTACATGGGCGTGATCGACGGCCACGACGTCCGGGCCGTCCGCCGCGCCCTGCGCGAGGCTCTGGCCGCCCAGCGGCCCGTGGTCATCCACTGCGCCACGGTCAAGGGCAAGGGCTTCGCCCCCGCCGAGGAGGGCGGCCTGGAGGGGATGGAGAAGTGGCACGCGGCCAAGCCGAAGTCGATCGCCAACGGCGCCCCGGCCGCTGCCGCGCCCAAGCCGGCCAACGGCAAGAAGGCTCCCCCGCAGTACACCCAGGTGTTCGGCGAGGCGCTCGTCGAGGAGTGCCGGCGCGACGAGCGCGTCCTGGGGATCACGGCGGCGATGAACTCGGGCACCGGCCTGAACATCCTCCAGCGCGAGCTCCCCGACCGCTACTTCGACGTCGGCATCGCCGAGCAGCAGGCGATCCTGCTCGCCGCCGGTCTCGCGCTCCAGGGCTGCAAGCCGGTGGCGGCGATCTACTCCACCTTCCTCCAGCGGGCCTACGACCAGATCGTCCACGACGTCTGCCTGCAGAAGCTGAACGTCACCTTCGCCATGGACCGCGCCGGGTTGGTCGGCGACGACGGCCCCACCCACCACGGCGCCTTCGACATCGCCTACCTGCGCTGCCTGCCGAACATCGTCCTGATGGCCCCGCGCGACGAGGCGATGCTCGTCCACATGCTCCGCACCGCCCTCGCCTACGACGCCGGCCCGACCGCGCTGCGCTACCCGCGCGGCGAGTCCGTCGGGGTACCACTGCCCGACCACCCGCGCGAGATCCCGATCGGCACGGGGGAGATCCTGCGAGAGGGAGACCGGGTCGCCCTGCTCGGGTTCGGCACGGGCGTGCAGAAGGCGCTGGGCGCCGCCGACGTCCTCGAGGACCACGGGATCTCCGTCACCGTCGCCGACGCCCGCTTCGCCAAGCCGATCGACGCCGGCTTGGCAGCGCAGCTGGCCGCCGAGCACGAGCTGCTCGTGACCGTCGAGGAGGGCGTCCTCAGCGGCGGCTTTGGCTCTGCCGTGTGGGAGACGCTGTCCGACGCCGGAATCACGGCCAGGATCCTCCGCGTCGGGCTTCCCGACCGCTACATCACCCACGGGGCTCCGGCGCTGCTGCACGCTGAGGTCGGCTACACCGCCGAGCGGATCGCCGAGCGGATCGAGGCAGCCGTGTCCGACCGCTCCGGCGTCGCCTGAGTCGATCCCCGGCTCTCGCCGCCCGCTGCGCCCTGCGCCGGGGCATCAGGGCGGGCGGGAGCCCGTCCCCCTAGAACGCGAACGACCCGCACTGGGGCGGGCCGTTCGCTGAGGGAGGAGAGATGTTTCTATGTGGGGCCACCGGCGATCGGCACGGCGGCAAGTACGATGATCGCCGAATCGACCTCATTTCTCTGTGACGTCGATCACTCATCGCGATGAACCGCGTCCGCCTCGACAGCCTGCTCGCCCAGCGGGGGTTGTTCGAGTCGCGAGCCCGGGCGGCGGCTTCAGTCCTGGCCGGCGACGTCCTGTTGCTGCCCGAACGCCGTAGAGCCGAGAAGCCGGGCCAGCTGGTGCTCGAGGATGTCGAGGTCGAACTGGTCCGGGCGCCTCCGTACGTCTCGCGCGGCGGGGTCAAGCTGGCCAACGCGCTGGACGCGTTCGGGCTGGACGTGGCGGGCGCCCGGGCCCTGGACGTGGGCGCCTCGACCGGCGGTTTCACCGACTGTCTCCTGCAGCGCGGGGCTGGGCACGTGGTCGCGCTCGATGTCGCCTACGGCGAATTGAGCTGGAAGCTGCGCGAGGATCCGCGTGTGACCGTGCGCGAGCGCCTCAACGCCCGCACGCTGGCGCCTGGCGACCTCCCGTACGCTCCTGGGCTGATCGTGATCGACGTCTCGTTCATCTCCCTGACCAAGGTGCTCCCCGCCGTGCTCGCGTGTGCGGCGCTGCGCTTCGACTGCCTGGCCATGGTCAAGCCGCAGTTCGAGGTCGGGCGCGAGCGGGTCGGCAAGGGCGGCGTCGTCCGTGAGGCGGCGTGGCGACGCCAGGCACTCGTGGACTGCGGCCGCGCCGGCTTGGGGCTCGGCGCGGCCGTCCGTGGTTACGCGAGCTCCGGGCTACCCGGGCCCAAGGGCAACCGGGAGACGTTCGTGTGGCTGGTCGAGGGCGGCCGGGCAGGGGTCGAGGACCTCGAGGCGGCGGCCCGCGAGGTCGAGCCGTGAGCGCCGGCGACGTGCGTGTGGCCAGTGTCTACACCCACCGCCGGATCGATGAGACGGCTCCGGCGATCGAGACCCTGCGACGAGTGGCCGCTCGCCACGGCGTTGTGCTGCGGTTCGACCAGGCCGAGACCGACAAGCACGGTCTGATCCCGGGAAATGGAGTTGAGTGCGGGGCCGAAACCCAGGACGGGGTCGACCTCTGCTTCGCGCTGGGGGGGGACGGGACGATCCTGACGGCGCTGCGCCAGTACGCCGGCACCGGGGTTCCGGTGTTCGGAGTCAACTTCGGGGAGATCGGGTTTCTGGCCACGGTCGATCGCGACACCGGTGAAGCCGGGTTCGAGCGGGCGCTGACCGGGGACTTCGAGGTGATGCGGCTGCCGGGTATCGAGCTGCGTAACGACGGCGGCAGCTGGATCGCGATCAACGATGTCGCGATCCACCGCAAGCCGGGCAACCGGGTCGCCGATCTGTCGTATTCGGTGGGATCAGACGAGGTGGGGAGGGTCCGCTGCGATGGGCTCGTCGTGGCCACCCCGGCCGGTTCGACCGGATACAACCTGGCTAACGGCGGACCGATCATGGCCTGGGGGGTGGAGGGCTACGTCGTGTCCTTCATCGCGCCCCACTCGCTGACGGCGCGGGCCCTAGTGGTCGCGCCCACCGACGTCCTCACAGTCCAGAACCGCTCCAAGGACGAGCCGGCGGACGCGACTGTGGACGGTCGCCCGGCCACGGAGATCCAGGCCGACGGGCGCCTCCAGGTGTCCTTCGCCGACTGCGGGGCGCTGCTCGCGCAACTACCGGAGGCGACGTTCTACATGCGCCTGCGTCAGAAGTTCGGCCAGCTGGCCGCTCCGTAATCAGATCGAGGTCGCGGAGTTGGGCGTGATCTGTCGGGGGTGGGTGGTAGACAGGACGCGTGCTCTACGAGCTGCGAGTCGAGAACCTGCTGCTGATGGAGCGAGCCGAGCTTCGGCTCGCTGCCGGGCTCAACATCCTGACCGGCGAGACGGGAGCGGGGAAGACACTGCTGGCCCACGCGCTCGACCTCCTGCTGGGGGGTCGCGCGCGCACCGGGATCGTCCGGGAGGGCGCGCCGGAGGCCTACGTCGAGGGCGTGTTCGCCGTTCCACCCGGGCTCGCGGGCGATGAGCGGCTTCCCGAGGGCGCCGAGGAGCTGGTGCTGGCCCGGCGGGTCTGGCCGGACGGGCGCACGCGCGCGTACGTGTGCGGGCGGTCGGCGACGGTTGGCGATCTGCGGGAGCTGGGCAGCCGGGTCCTGTCCTTCTACGGACAACACGAGCACCGCAAGCTGATGCTGGCCGGCGCTCAGCTCGATGCGCTGGATGCCTTCTGCGGCCCGGCGCAGGGGGCGCGCCGGTCGGGGATCGCCGCGGCGCACGAGCGCGTACAGGTGCTGGAGGCGCGGGTGGAGGAGCTGAGCGGGCTGGAGGGCGCGCGGGAACGCGAGCTCGATCTGGTCGGCTACGAGCTGCGCGAGATCGAGGAACTCGACCCCAGCGAGGACGAGGAGCGGGATCTGGCCGCCGAGCGCGAGCGGCTGCGCCACCAGGAGGCCCTGCGGCTGGCCGCGGCCGCCGGGGTGGTCGCGGTGTCGCCGGAGGAGGGGGATGGCGCCGGGGTGCTGCTGGCGCGGGCGGCGGCCGAGCTCGAGTCAGCCGCGGGGTTCGATGCGGCGCTGGCACCGCTGGCGGACCGGCTCACGGCGCTGCGCTACGAGGCCGAGGATGTCGCGGGGGAGCTGCGGTCGTATCTCGAGTCGCTCGAGTCGGCGGCCTCAGGGAGGTCGCTGGAGGAGGTCGAGGTGCGGCTGGCGGCGATCTCGCGGCTGACCCGCAAGCACGGGGGCACGGTCGCGGCGGTGCTGGCGCACGCGCAGCGATGCCGGGCACGCGAGTCCGAGCTCCGGGACTCGGAGGTGGCGCTGGAGGCGGTCGGGGTGGAGCTGGCCGCGGCGTGCGAGGAGCGCGCTGGTTTGGGGGATGAGCTGCACGCTGCGCGATTGGAGGCGGCGCCCCGGCTGGCGGAGGCGGTACGCGAGCGGCTGGAGGAGCTGGCGATGGGCGACGCGCGCTTCGAGGTCGACCTGCGCCCGCGGGAGGACGGCTTCGGACGGCGGGGGCGGGACGCGGTCGAGTTCCTGATCGCTCCCAACGCCGGGCTTCCGGCCGGTCCGCTGCGGGAGGTGGCCTCGGGCGGAGAGCTCTCCCGGGTGATGTTGGCACTGCTCAGCGTGGCCCACGGGGGGGATGGGGTGGGCGGAGATGACGGCGGGGGCGACGCGAGCGGGTCGCTACTGGTGTTCGACGAGATCGACGCCGGCATCGGCGGGCACGCGGCGCGGGCCGTCGGCGAGCACCTACGGGCGCTGGCGCGCGGCCGGCAGATCCTCTGCATCACCCACCTGCCCCAGGTCGCGGCGCTGGGCGCCCGGCACTTCACGATCGTCAAGGACGGGTCGGTGTCGCCGGCGCGCACGACGGTGAGCGCTCTGGATGGCGACGGGGTGGTGGGAGAGCTGGTACGGATGCTCGGGGCCTCCGAGGACGATCGAGCGGCGCGAGGGCACGCACGGGAGCTGCTGAAGGCCGCCTGAGGGTACGGCTCTGCGGGGGTTGCCGGGCGGGGTCGTGCCGTGGGGGGGTTTGGCTTGGGAGGGTGAGGGTTTGGGGCTGGGCTGCAGCTCGGTGGGCTCGAAAGCGGGTTTTTCGGGCCTGGGACCCGGCCTGAGCGGTTCGGAACCGAGAAAACGAAGCACCGTGCGGGATCCCGGGCGTGGCGCGTCCGGCGTCCGGAGTACCGTCAAGGTCCAGCGTAAACTGGAAGGCAGGAGCCGCCAATGACCCAGTCCGAAACCAGGTTCATCTTCATCACTGGCGGGGTCGTCTCGTCGCTGGGCAAGGGGATCGCCGCGGCCTCGATCGGGCGGCTTCTTCGTGCCCGCGGGATGGACGTGCAGCTCCAGAAGTTCGATCCCTACATCAACGTCGACCCGGGGACGATGTCCCCCTACCAGCACGGCGAGGTGTTCGTCACCGAGGACGGCGCCGAGACCGACCTGGATCTCGGGCACTACGAGCGCTTCACGGATGCCAACACCTCCCGCGCCTCGAACGTGACGGCGGGCGGGATCTACAACACGGTCATCCGGCGCGAGCGTCGCGGCGACTACCTCGGGGCGACCGTCCAGGTCGTGCCGCACATCACCGACGAGATCAAGCAGCGGATCCGCCTGATGGCCGATTCGAGTGACGTGGACTTCGTGATCACCGAGATCGGCGGCACCGTGGGCGATATCGAGTCTCTGCCCTTCCTGGAGGCGATCCGCCAGTTCCCAGTCGACGTGGGTCGGCGGCGCTGCATGTTCATCCACCTCACGCTGGTTCCCTACATTGGGCACGCCGGGGAGCTGAAAACCAAGCCGACACAGCACTCGGTCAACGAGCTGCGTCGCATCGGCATCGCTCCGGACATGGTCATGTGCCGCTCGGAGGGGGTTCTCTCGTCCGAGATCCGCCGCAAGATCGCTCTGTTCGCCAGCCTGCCCGTAGAGGCCGTGGTCTCGGCCTACGACGTGTCCGACATCTACGGCGTGCCGCTGGCCTTCCACGAAGAGGGGGTCGACGATTTCATCCTGCGCGAGCACTTCGGCATCAGCGCGGACGAGCCTGACCTGGCCGGATGGGAAGCGATCATCCGCAGGGCGCGCGGGGCGCAGGACGAGGTCACGATCGCGCTCGTCGGCAAGTACGTCCAGCTCGAGGACGCCTATCTGTCGGTCGTCGAAGCGCTGAGGCACGGTGGCGTTCATCACGGGACCCGCATCAGGGTCGACTGGATCGACTCCGAGTCGGTCGGGCAGGCCGAGGTCGATGAGCGCCTGCGCGCCGCCCACGGGATCCTGATCCCAGGCGGCTTCGGCGGCCGTGGCTTCGAGGGGAAGATCGCAGCGGCGCGGATCGCGCGTGAGGAGGGGATCCCCTACCTGGGCGTCTGCCTGGGCATGCACGTGGCCGTGAGCGAGTTCGCCCGGCACGTTGCCGGCATGGCCGGTGCCAACTCCACGGAGATGGATCCCGAGACACCGTTCCCGGTCATCGACCTGCTGCCCGAGCAGAAGGAGATCGCCGACATGGGCGGGACCATGCGCCTGGGCGCCGACCCGATCAAGCTGCACGAGGGGACGCGCGTACGCGAGCTCTACAACGAGCCGGTCGTGTACGAGCGACACCGCCACCGCTACGAGGTCAACAACCATCTTCGCCGCCGGATGGAGGCGGCCGGGCTGGTCTTCTCAGGGACCTCACCGGACGAGCGGCTGGTCGAGGTCACCGAGCTGCCGCGGGAGGTCCATCCGTTCTATGTGGCCTCGCAATACCACCCCGAGTTCAAGTCCCGTCCCGACCGGCCCGCGCCCCTGTTCCGTGAATTCGTAGGCGCGGCTGCGGCTCGCGCCCGGCGCGCCGCCGAGCCGCCGGCGCCGGACGACGACGCGGCACCGGCCACCCAGATCGCCGGCCCGTGAGCGCCCGTCTGGGCGAGCGCGAGCGGGAGCGGCTGCACCAGACCTTCGAGGCGCTGTGCCGGATCGAGAGCCCGACCGGCGACGAGCGCGCCTGCGCCGACTGGATCACCGGCGAGTTGCGCACTCTCGGCCTCAGCGTCACCGAGGACGACAGCGGACCCCAGGCCGGCTCCAACGCCGGCAACCTGCTCACCCGGATCGCGGGGCGCGGTCCGGGGTCGATCATGCTCTGTGCCCACATGGACACGGTGCCGCCGGCGGCTCCCGTGGAGCCGGTGTTCCGCGACGGCGGGTGGGAGAACGAGAACGACGGGATCCTCGGTGCCGATAACAAGGCCGCGATTGCGGCGCTGATCGAACTCGCCCGACGGATCACGGGCGCGGGTGCCCCGCCGGAGGCTGGGATCGAGCTGCTGTTCACCGTCTCTGAGGAGACCGGGCTGCATGGCGCCCATGCCTTCGACGTCGCGAACCTCCGCAGCGACGTCGGCTTCGTGTTTGACCACGCCTCGCCGCTGGGCGAGATCGTCGTCGCCTCACCGACCTACCAGCGCCTCACGGCCGAGATTCACGGACGGGCCGCCCACGCCGGTCTGCGGCCCGAGGCGGGACGCAGCGCGATCGTGGCTGCCGCTCGCGCGGTTAGCGCGATGACCCTCGGGCGGTTGGATGAGGAGACGACGGCCAACATCGGAACGATCACCGGCGGCAGCGCTGCCAACGTGGTGCCCGAGCGTTGCCGCATCGTCGGCGAGGTGCGAGGCATGGACCACGCTCGCGTGGAGGCTGCCCTCACCGGGATGATCGACGCGCTGCAGGACGCCGCCGACGGGGGCGAGTGCGACCTCGATGTCTCGGTGGAGAAGATGTTCACCGGGTACCGCCTGCGGCCCAGCGATGCCGCCGTGGAGCTGGCGCAACGGGCGCTGGCCGCTTGCGGCTACGGGCCGCGGCTGATCGCGTCGGGCGGAGGCTCCGACGCCAACGCGTTCCAGGCGGCCGGCTTCTCCTGCCTGAACCTGGCCAACGGGACCGAGCGAGCGCACGAGGCCGGCGAACGTGTCAGCGCAGTCGCGCTGGAGGGTGGACTGCTGCTGGCCATAGCCCTGGTGCAGGAGGCCGGAGCCCGACGCCAGGAGGCGGCGGCGTGATCCGGGTGCAGCTCGATCGGGGCGGCGCCGGTGGGAGTCAGCGATGAGCGAGCTCGACGCCTTCGAGCAGATCGGCCAGGAGGTGGGCTGGGAGGGAACGATCATCCGCGCCGGGACCGAGCGCTTCCGCCACGCCGACGGAGAGGAGGTGGCTCGCGACAAGGTCTGGCACCCGGGCGCAGTCGGGGTCCTGGCCGTCGACGATGAGTACGTGTGGCTGACACGACAGCCCCGGGAGGCGGCGGGCGTCCGGGCCTCACTCGAGGTCCCCGCCGGCAAGCTCGACGTTCCCGGTGAGCCGCCGATCGAGACGGCTCGACGCGAGCTGGTCGAGGAGATCGGCAAGCAGGCGACGGTCTGGCGCGAGCTCTTCTGCTTCTTCACCAGCCCCGGTTTCAGCGACGAACGTGTGTGGTTGTACCTGGCCACGGATCTCTCTGACGCCCCGGGCGGGGCCGAGCCCGAGGAGGACGAGCGGATCGAGATCGTGCCCTGGCCACGGCCCGAGCTCGACCGCGCCCTGGCGCAGTGCCACGACTCGAAGTCCCTTATCGCCTTGCTCTGGCTGCAGGCGCAGCGAACGGTCTGACGCCGACGAACGCGTCCCCCGCCGTGTCCACGGCGACGCACTCAGACGGTCCGGGGCAGGTGATCGCGCTCAGCGGCGCGGCGTTGGGGACGAGCTCGACGGCCCAGAAGCGGCTCTGGGGAGCGCCGATCAGAGCCCGCCCGCTGAGGTCCACGGCCACGCACTCGTGGATCGAGGGGCAGGCGACGGCGGTCAGGGCGCTGCCCGGGTCGATGGTCGCGGCCGTGGCGCGGCGTCGCGAACGGGGATCGAAGTGCACCTCGTTGCCGAGGTTGTCCACGGCGACGCATAGCCGCACGCTGGGGCAGGCGATGCCGTCGAGCTCGTTCTCGGAGTCGCCGGTCGTCTCGTCGAGGGCGATGCCGCGATCCACGATGGCCGTGGCAATCACGTGTCCGGTGCGTGGCACGAAGGTCAGCATCCGCCCGTCGTCGTCCACGGCGGTGCACTGCGAGGCCGAGGCGCAGGCCAGCGTGACGAGGAAGTCGCCCCGGGCCAGGTACTTCGCCGATCGGAGCAGACGCCCGGTGGCCGGGTTGAAGCTGACCTCCGCGCCGCCAGCGTCGATGGCCACGCACTCGCGTGCCGTGGGGCAGGCGACGTTGCTCAGCCCGTCATCGGCCCGGCGATCGATCGTGGCCGGCCGTGAGGCGCGGCCGGTCGGATCGAAGCTCAGCTGCTGATCGCCGCGCACGGCCGTGCAACGGGTGGCCGTGGGGCAGGCCAGCCCGCTGATGGCAATGCCCGGGTCGGAGAAGATTCGTCGCGGTTGGGGCAGGCGGGCTCCCAGCGGATCGAACGTCACCTGTTGGTCGGGGTCGACGGCGACGCATTCGGTCCTCAGCGGGCAGGCCACCCCCAGCAACTCGTTGCCGGAGTCGATTCGCACCGTCGCGGGCACGCCCGGAGCGCGCGGATCGAAGGTGATCTCATCCCCGGCGCCGTCCACGCTCGTGCAGGTGGTCAGCGATGGACAGGCGACGGCGAGGAGTCCCTCGAGTTGGCCGATCGAGTCGCCACCCGGGGAGAGATCGATCTGGGCAGGGGCGGGCTGGCCCGGCGACTGCGGATTGAAGGTGATCTCGCGGCCGCCGCCCGAAACCGCCGTGCACTGGCTCGCCGACGGGCAGGCGAGACCGAAGAGAGGGTTGTAGAACTCGCTGTCGACCACGACCGGCTTGACGCTGGCCGGCGGCAGGCGGGGGTTGAAGGTGAGCTCGGCGCCGTTCTGGTCGACCGCGGTGCATTGGCCGGTCGCCGGGCAGGCGACCTCGATCAGGTCGTCGCCAGCGTCCAGCGTCGTCGCCCGGGGGTGACCGGGTGCCCGTGGGTCGAACGTCACCTGCTGGGACCCATCGACCGCGGTGCACTGAAATGGGGAGGCACACGCGATCGCCACTGGACCGGTTGTCCCCAGATCGAGCGACGCGCTGTGGGTCGGGTGCGGCAGGAGCGGATCGAAGGTCACCTCCTGGCCGGTGGCGTCCACCACGGTGCACTGGGTCGTGACCGGGCAGGCCACGCCGCTGACGGTCTGCGTCGATCCGGCTGGTATCGGATCGACCGTGGTCCCGCTGGCGAGAGCGGGGGCTCCGGGGTTGAAGGTGAGCTCGCGTCCGTACGCATCGACGGTCGTGCACTGCGTGAACGAGGGGCAGGCGAGCCCGGCCAGGGTGCCGCCGGGGTCCAGAGTGATCGGCGTCGCCTCCTGTGGGGCGGCCGGATTGAAGGTGAGCACACGCCCGCTCGTGTCCACCGCGACGCACTCCGTGACGTTGGTGCACGCGATGGCGGTGAGCGACAGCCCCCCGTCCTCGTCGATGTGCATGGGTTGGGACCACAACAGCGCGGCCCGGGCGATCCCGGCCGGGGTCCCCAGGACGAGCCCCGCCGCGAGCACGATCAGCCACGCGGGCCTGCAGGCCGCCGCGATCAGGCGCGCGCGGGCGCCGGAGATGCGCGATGCCCATGGGTGCGGGTATCTGGTGAAGCTGCGGGCCATCCGTCCTTGCCGTTCCTGCCTTCTGCCGCCCACGGGCTCAGCGTGGGATCGTACACCCGGATCCGGTTTGTCACGACCGCGACGGGAGTCTGAGCAGGAGGGGCTGTTCCTGCCGCGAATACGGGTTTATGTCCATCTCAGCGCCGAACTTCGGCCATCACCTGACCGAGCTCACGCTCGACTTCCTCGCCTACCTCGAACTCGAACGGGGGTTGTCCCGGAACACGCTCGAGGCCTACCGCTCCGACCTGCAGCAGCTGGGGGAGTTCCTGCGCAGGCGTGAGACCGACCCCCTGGAGGTGTCCGGCAGTGACCTGGCCGAGTTCGTCGACGAGCTCGCCATCGGCGGAGACGGACGTCGGCCGGCCGCCGCGGCCACCTTGCAGCGCAAGATCGCGTGCCTGCGCTCGTTCTACCGCTATCTGCGCCGGGAGCAGATCCTGGCTGCGGATCCCACCGCCGAGCTCCGGCCGCCCCGTCCGAGCGGTCGGCTGCCCAACGTGCTGAGTCGCGACGAGGTGAACCGCCTGCTGGAGCAACCGAAGGGCACCAGCCCGGGAGCGCTCCGAGATCGAGCGCTGCTCGAGACGATGTACGCGTGTGGTCTGCGGGCCTCGGAGGCGATCTCACTCGAGGTTCCCGAGCTCGACCTCGAAGCCGGGGTGCTGCGCACCCGCGGGAAGGGCTCCAAGGAGCGGCTGGTGCCGATCGGAAGCAAGGCCTTGGAGACTCTGGGCGCCTACCTGCGAGTCGGCCGTCCGCGCCTGGTCGGCCTGCACGACGAGCCGCACGTGTTCGTCAACCTGCGCGGCGGGCCGCTGTCCCGTCAGGGCCTGTACAAGATCGTGCAGCGCCATGCCCGCACGGCGGGACTCGAGTCGCGGATGAGTCCCCACACCCTGCGCCACACCTTCGCCACACACCTGCTGGCCGGCGGCTGCGACCTGCGCTCTCTCCAGGAGATGCTCGGGCACGCCGACATCGGCACGACTCAGATCTATACCCATCTCTCCACCGATCGCCTGCGCGACGTCTACTTCGAGGCCCACCCGAGGGCTCACATCGACCAGGACGTGGACGAATAGCGCCGTTGCATCCGCGTCGCCCAGGGCTGGCTGCGACGCCGACTGACGTGCCAGAATCGCCCGGTGGCGAGCACTTTTCGGGCACTTCTGGGAGCCGCCGTGCTCCTGGCCATCATGGTCTCGCTGAGCGGCTGCGGCAACTCGCGCACGAAGGTGCCTGATCTGCTCACCCCCGAAGCGCCCGTCGGCTTTCGCACCCTCGACTACACACGAGCCGGAATCGAGCTGGCCGTTCCGCGCAACTGGCCGGTTCTGGGCGAGCGCTCGCCCGGGATCGCCGTCGCCTCTTCAGGCCAAGCGGTGATCGCCCTGTGGCGCTTCCCAAGAACAGCGGCGCCTCCGGTCGGAAGCCCCGCGCTTCAGGCCGCCAGCAATGCCCTGCTGGCCGCGGCCCAGCGCCGCGATCCGGGCATGAAGCTGATCCGCTCCGGCGTCCTGACCGTGGACGGGAGCCCTGCGGTTGAGCTCGATGCCTTCGAGCAGGTGGGTGGGCAACTGCGCCGCGTGCGCTCGCTCCACGTGTATCTGGCCGGTGCCGAGGTGGTGTTGGAGGAATACGCGCCGCCCGCGGCGTTCCATGCCGTCGATCACCTTGTCTTCTCGCCCGTACGTCGGTCGCTTCGGCTGCTCACGGCTCGGCCGTCGTGAAGCGGGCGTTCGTCGTCGTGCTCGATGCGTGCGGCATCGGGGCGCTGCCCGACGCTGCCGACTACGGCGACGAGGGGAGTGACACGCTCGCTCACCTTGCCACCGCGGCCGGCGGTCTGCACCTGCCCACGCTCGGGCGCCTGGGTCTCGGCTCGATCGAGCCTCTGGCCGGCGTTACGCGGAGTCCGGCGCCGGTGCTGCACGGACGGCTGCACGCGCTCGGCCACGGCAAGGACTCGACCGCGGGGCACTGGGAGCTGATGGGTGTCGTGCTGGATGCCCCGCTGCCAACTTATCCAGAGGGCTTTCCGGCGTCGGTGGTGGCGATCGTGGAGGAGGCGGCCGGGCGACCGGTGATCTGCAACCGTCCCTACAACGGGATCGACGCGATCGAAGACTTCGGCGCAGAGCACCTGCGCACGGGGGCGCTGATCGTCTACACGAGCCAGGACTCGGTGCTTCAGATCGCCGCCCACGAGGATGTCGTGCCGACGCCTGATCTGCACGAGCTCTGCGCCGAGGTCAGAAGTCGGCTGGCGCCCGAGCACGCCGTCGGGCGAGTGATCGCGCGCCCGTTCCGGGGTAGCGAGGGACGCTTCGAGCGCACCGAGGGGCGCCGGGATTTGTCATTGGCGCCCCCGAGTCGCTCCTACCTGGAGGAACTGCACGATGCCGGAGTGCCGGTGCACACCGTGGGAAAGGTCGGTCAGCTGTTCTGCGGTGTGGCCATCGACGAGCAGCATCCCGGCGCGACCAACGCCACCGCTCTCCGTCGCACGCGAGACCTGATCGAGGATCTGCCGCACGGCCTCGTGTTCACGAATCTGATCGAGACCGATCAGGTCTACGGCCACCGCCACGACGTCGAGGGGTTCGCCGCCGCCCTGGCCGCGGTCGATGCCGAAGTAGGGCAGTGGCTGCCGCGCCTGGGCCCTGACGATCTCTTCGTGGTGAGCGCAGATCACGGCTGTGACCCCACGGCCGCGCACACCGACCACACGCGTGAGCACGTCCCGCTGCTGGCGAGCTTCCCGGGGCACGCGTCGCGGCGCCACGACGGTCCGATGGCCGACGTGGGGGCGAGCGTTCTCAAGTGGCTGACGGGACGCGAGACGTCGGCGCTGCCTGGAGCCCCGTTCCTGTGAGACGAGATGCCTGAGCTACCCGAGGTCGAGACGATTCGCCGCCAGCTCGCGCCGCACCTGACGGGTCGCACGCTCGAGCGGGTGGAGATCCTCGACGCGCGCTGGACGCGGCCGGTGGCCCCCGAGGTGGTGGCGACGGAGCTGCTCGGCGCGCGGGTCGAGGCGGTGGGTCGGGCCGGCAAGTACCTGATCTGGGAGCTGTCCGGCGACCGGCACCTTCTGATCCACCTGCGGATGACCGGGGCTCTGCTGGTCGAGCCGGCCGTCGAACCACTCCACACGCGCGTCCGCTTCCAGCTCGACGACGGCCAGAGAGTCCTCTACGTGGATCCGAGGCGGTTCGGGACGGGCCACCTCGTGCACGGATTGCAGGCCCGCGAGCTGTACCTTCGTGAACGGCTGGGGGCCGAGCCGTTCACGCCACAGTTCACCGCTGCGCATCTGAGCGCGCAGGCGCGGGGCCGGACCGCGCCGGTGAAGTCGTTCATCCTCGACCAGCGCCGGATCGCCGGCGTGGGCAACATCTACGCCGACGAAGCTCTGTTCCGGGCTCGCGTCCACCCGCTGCGGCCGGCCGGGCGACTGACCGCCGCACAGTGGAGCGCGCTGCGTGAGGCCATCGAGGTCGCGCTGGCGGCGGGGATCGATGCCAAGGGCGCGACGATCGACGACTTCCGCCATGTCGACGGCGCCCGGGGATCGTTTCAGGACGCCTTCCTGGTCCACCAACGGGCGGGCGAGCCGTGCCCCGTGTGCGGGCGTCCGATCCGCAAGTTCGTCGTGGGGGGGCGTGGCACCTACGCCTGCGAGCACTGTCAGCCGCGCCCGCGGGTGCGCCCTAAGGGGTCCGGCGGCGCGAGCTAGTGGGGCTCAGGCGGCCAGGAGGTCGGTGAGGCGTCCGGCCCGGTCGGCGGCCAGCAGCTCGTCGAAGCCGCCGATCGACCGGCCGTCGATGACGATCTGGGGGAAGGTCACCATCCCCGTGATCTGAGCCAGCTTCTCCCGACCGTCCGCGTCGCGTGCCAGATTGATCTCCTCATAGGCGATGCCGCGGCGGTTGAGCAGGGTCTTGGCGCCCACGCAACGAGAGCACATGTCAGTGGTGTACAGGGTGACCGAACTCATACTTCATAAAGTGTAGGACATGCCGGCTCCGCTGAAGACCGAGGTGATCGTGCTGCGATCGATCCGGTACGGCGAGGCGGATCGGATCCTGCATCTCTACACGCCCGGCCACGGCCGCCTGGCGGCCATCGCCAAGGGCGCCCGCCGGGCGCGGAGTCGCTTCGGGGCCCGGCTCGAGCCCTTCTCCCAGAGCAACCTCGTGCTGCGAGAGGGACGGGGAGAGCTGTACACGGTGACCGCCGCGGACACCGTCGACGCCCACGGCGGCCTGCGCGAAAGCGCGGCGGCCCTCGACGCCGCCGCTCGAGCCTGCGACGCTGTCGCCCGGCTGTTCGAGACCGGCGATCCTCACCCCGAGGTATTTGCCCTGCTCGCCAACGAGCTATCGCTTCTGGGACGTCGTCCCGCGCTTGCCGGGCCGGCCAACGCCCTGGCCTTCCGTCTCAAGCTCCTGCTGGCCGTCGGCATCGTCCCGCAGCTCGGCTCGTGCGCCAACTGCGGCGAGCGGGAGCACCTGACCGGCTTCTCGGCCGCCGCCGGTGGCGTCGTCTGCGCCGCCTGTGAGTCGGCTGCCTTCCCGCTCGGCGAAGAGGCCTATGGGTTCCTGGTCGGGGCGTTGGGACAGCCGCTGTCGAGCCCGCCGGATGCCTCGGAGCGGGCCCTCCAGCAGGCTGAGCGCGCGATCCGCGAGACCGCCGAGCACCACGCCCAGGTGCGCCTGCGCCCGCTGCCCCACGCGGCCTGAGACCCGGGTGGGTGGGGAATCGGTGGCGAGTTGGGCGGACCGCACGGCTGCGGGCAGCAAGTTAGCCGCTGACGCCTCCGCCGCTGGCATGATCAGTTATGTGAACGCGATCGGATCAGAGCAGATACCCGGCGGCGCGGATCCCGCCGCCGCGCCATCTGGTCCGGGGCACCCCGCGGGTCCCGTGGCCGCCGGGTTCGAAGCCCGCATGCGCGCGCGCGAAGAGGCCGATCTCTCACCGCTGGCGACGCGCTCCTACCCGGCCCGGCGCCTGCGGCCGGAGCCCGACTGCGGGCTGCGCACGCCATTTCAGCGCGACCGCGACCGGATCGTCCACTCCAAGGCGTTCCGGCGCCTCAAGCACAAGACGCAGGTGTTCGTGCAGCCCCGGGGCGACCACTACCGCACGCGGCTCACACATACCCTCGAGGTGACGCAGGTCTCGCGCACCGTGGCGCGGGCATTGGCCCTCAACGAGGACCTGGTGGAGGCGATCGGGCTCGGGCACGACCTGGGTCATCCACCGTTCGGGCACATCGGCGAGGAAGTGCTCGACCACTGCCTGCAGGAGCAGTTCGGCGCATCCTTCTGGCACAACGAGCACTCGGTGCGGATCGTCGACTTCCTCGAGCGCGACGGCGCCGGCCTGAACCTGACCGAGCCCGTCCGCGACGGGATCCGCGGTCACTCGGGTCGCGCGGCCGAGCCGGCCACGCTGGAGGGCAAGATCGTGCGCCTGGTCGACCGGATCGCCTACATAAACCACGACATCGACGATGCCATCCGCGCCGGCGTGATCGACTTGGGCGACCTTCCCGCTGAGCCGATCGCCGTGTTGGGCGACACGGGTTCCCACCGGATCGACACCCTCGTCCACGACCTCGTGGAGCATTCCGAGCGGGCGGGCGAGATCGTCCAGGTGGAGCGGATCGGGCAGGCGATGTCCAAGCTGCGCGCCTTCATGTTCGAGCGGGTGTACCTCGGCCCGGAGGCCACGCGAGAGCACGCCAAGATCGATCTCGTGGTGCGCACGCTGTTCGACCACTTCTGCCGCCACCCTGAGGAGATCGCGTCCTCCATCCCCGACGGCGAGCTCGCGCGCCGGGTGACCGACCACGTCGCCGGCATGACCGATCGTTTCTGCATCGCCTGCTTCGAAGCGCTGACGGTCCCGGCGGCGTTCGCGCCGTGAGCCGCTACACAGCCGACTCGCGCGACCGGGTGCGTGACGCGGTCGACATGGTGGCGCTCGTCTCGGCGCGCGTCGACCTCCAGCGCCGCGGGGTGAACAGCTACTTCGGGTGCTGTCCCTTCCACGAGGAGCGCACGCCGTCCTTCCACGTCCGGCCGGACGAGAAGCACTACCACTGCTTCGGCTGCGCCGAGCACGGCGACCCGTTCGACTTCGTCATGCAGACCGAGGGGCTTGACTTCAAGGGCGCTCTCGAGTTCGTGGCCGATCGCTTCGGGGTGACGCTGCAGACCGAGGAGGAGGATCCCGCCGCCGCCAGCGCCCGGCAGCGACGCGAACGCCTGTACTCGCTGCTCACCCGCGCGGCCACCTACTACGCGCGCTACCTGTGGGAGGCGGGCGAGGCCGAGCCGGCCCGCGCCTACCTGCTGGGCCGGGGGTTCAGCGAGGAGGTCCTGCGCGAGTTCCGGGTCGGTTTCGCGCCGGACGGGTGGGACCGGATTCTCGTCGGCTCACGTCAGGCCGGGTACAGCGATGAGGAGCTGCTGGCCGCCGGACTCATCAAGCGCTCCCAGCGCAACCCGGCAAGGCTGTTCGACTTCTTCCGCGCCCAGATCATGTTCCCGACCGCCGACGTCCGCGGGCGAGTGCGCGGCTTCGGGGGTCGCCGGATGCAGGGCGAGGGACCCAAGTACGTCAACACGCCTGACGGCGAGCTCTACCACAAGCGCGAGGTCCTCTACGGGATCGCGCAGGCCCGCGCCGCCGCGGCCAAGGCGGGGCGCATGATCCTCGTCGAGGGGTACACCGATGTGATCGCCCTGCACCAGGCCGGGATCCACAACGCCGTCGGAATCATGGGCACCTCGTTCACCCGGGAGCAGGTGCAGGAGCTGGTGCGCCTCGTGGGCACGCTCGAGCTGTGCCTCGACGCCGACACCGCCGGCCAGGAGGCGATGGTCAAGGCGGCGCGCCTGGCCTCCGACTCCAAGCTCGAGCTCCGCGTCGTGCCGCTGCCGCCGGGCGCCGATCCCGGGGACCTGATCGCCCGCGAGGGGGCGGAGGCCCTCGGTGAGCGGGTGGCGCGCTCGGTCCCGTTCGTCGTCTTCGAGGTCGAGCGCATCCTGCAGGGAGCCGATCTTCGTAGCGCAGAGGGCAAGGACCGGGCCATCGGGGCCGTGAGTCCAGCTCTCGCCGGCCTGGGACCGAGCGTGCTGCGCGACGAGCTGATCCACCGGATCGCGGCAGCGCTGGACCTGGAGGAGTCGCGGCTGGTCACGCTGCTGCGCGAGAGCGCGACCGGCTCGGCCGGGAACGGCCGGGGGACGGGCGCCAGCTCCCGGGATCGGGACTCGGGGGTACCCGATCCCGGCCCGGCCGGGTCAGGGGGCGCGCTGGGGGCCGAGCGCGGCGTGCGCTCCGAGCGCGCCTTTCTGGCCATGTGCCTGGCTGCCCCCGGGCCGGGCGCCATAGCCCTGGCCGGGATCGACGTCGACGCTCTGCTCACCGATCACGTCCTGCGCCGCGCCGCCCGGCACCTGGCCGCGCACGCCGCGGCGCCCCTGGCCGACCTCCCCAGCGACGACGACGATCTCGCCCGCGCCGTCGCGGATCTCGTGGCCCGCGCGGCCCGGGGGAGCGAGGTCACCGCGGACCAGATCGAGCACTCCCGGCTGCTGCTCGAGCTGCGCCGGCTGGACCGCGAGATCAAGCGGGCGCGAGCCGACAAGCGTCCCGGCATCAGCGACATCGCCCGCGAGCGCCAAGGCGTCCGCGACGCGATCCAGCGCGTCGTCGCGCGGCTCGAGCAGACGGTCTGACCCCGCCCGAAGCCCCGCAGCGACTTGGATAGAGAAAGTGTCCGTGGGGGGCACAAAGTCGATCCAAGTGCGTGCTGCTTTGGTCGAATTGCCACGTCGAGGTCGCGAATGGGTTGATCGAGCTACCGCTACAGTAAGCTCGCCCAGCCGTTCCGCCGGGGCGGAGGGGTCAACACTCTATATTCCGGGGTAGCTCAATCGGCAGAGCATTCGGCTGTTAACCGAAGGGTTGTGGGTTCGAGTCCCACCCCCGGAGCTGCCGGAGGGCCGGTCGTTCGTCGAGGTCCCATGCCTCAGCTTGCACCAGGGAAGCCGGCGAGCCGCTCGATGAGTTCAGCCGCCCGGGTGGCGCCGTCGTTTGCTGCGGCCCAGGCGGCCAGTTCCTGCGCGCGGGCGGCGAAGGACTCCCGGTCGTCCAGGGCCCGAGCGACGGCGAGGCGCAGCGTCGTCGCAGAGAGCAGCCGCCAAGGTAGCCGGACTCCCGCTCCTGACCAGTCGAGGCGGGCGGCGTTCTCGCCCATGTCTCCTGAGTGGGGCACGGCCAGCACGGGAATGCCGCTGGCGAGAGCGCGGACGAGGGTGCCGTGGCCGGCGTGACAGACGACCAGCGAGGCGCCGGGCATGCTGCGCGAGTACGAGATCCAGTTCACGAGCGAGACGTTGGGCGCGAGGCGCACGGGTACGGGGAGGGGCCGGCGGTTGGTCGTGGCCAGGACACGGACGGGGGCCCGGGCCAGGCCGGTGATCGCGGAGCGCAGCATCCGCTGCTGCGGGTCCTGCGCCGTTGAGGGCGCGACGAGCACGAGTGGCTCGTCACCCGCAGGCTCCGGCACGTCGCGGAAAGGGGGCTCCCACATGACCGGTCCGACGACATGGACGCTGTCGGGCCAGTGGCGCGGGTACTCGAGCTGGGGGAAGGTGGCGACGAGGCAGAGGCGGTCGCTCAGCCCTCCGTGCAGCCTCTGGACCGGCGGCAGTCCGAGCTGGGCTCGGGTCTCGTTGAGCTCGCGCCGGCCCTGACGCAGGCCCCCCAGCGTCGCCCGGCCGACGGCGCGCCAGAACTCGGCGCCGGCGACGGTACGCGGGAGCCGAGCCCCGATCGCGTACGGCGGGAATTCCGGCGCTCCCACCGGGTAGATGTGCGGCACGAGCGTCGCCACCGGAATGCCCTCGAGCTCGCCGGCCATCGCCGGGGCCAGGGTCAGGATGTCGTGAACGACGACATCTGGGCGGCGCTCCGCGACCCCCCTACGCGTGACCGCCGTCGCCTGGACGACCTCGTAGGGCTTCAGCACGCGGCCCAGGGTCGGGAAGACGGGGTACTCGGGGGCAGCCAGGAACTCCATGCCGGCTGCCGTCACGTGCTCCTGCCATCGGCTCCAGGTCTCGTAGGTGACCGAGTGGCCGCGCTGGACGAGCCGCTCGCCGAGGGCGAGCATGGGAAAGGCGTGTCCCGGCTGGCCGAAGGCTCCGAGGAGGATGCGCAGCGGCCGACGCGGAGCCGCGCCTGCGTCCGCCGGCGCGCGCGGCGTCAACCCTCGAGCTCGGCGAGCATGCGCAGCTGCGCAAGCTGGGCCTCAGAGCCGATCGCGATGGGCGCCACGATCAGCGTGCCGACGCCCGCCTCCCGGTAGGCCTGGAGGCGATCCTTGACCGCCGCGGGCGGGCCGCACAGCGACACCATGTCGATCAGCTCATCGGGAATCGCGGCGCACGCCTCCTCCTTGCGGCCGTCCAGGTAGAGGTCCTGGATCTCGGCGGCCGCTGACTCGAAGCCGTAGCGCTGCACCAGCTGGTTGTAGAAGTTCTGCTTGCGCGAGCCCATGCCACCGATGTAGAGCGCCAGCCCGGGGCGCATGAAGTTCCGCGCCGCCTCGACGTCCTCGCTGATGTGGGCGTTCACGGTTGGGGCGATGTCGACCTCGTCGGCCGAGCGCCCGGCCCGCGCGGCGCCCTCAGCCAGCAGCTCACGGAACATGCCGACGTGATCGGGGGAGAAGAAGGTCGGCATCCACCCGTCGGCGATCTCCCCCGCCAGCGCCGTGTTCTTCGGGCCGATGGCCGCCAAGTAGATGGGGATGGACTCCTGCTGGGGCGCGATCGTGAGCTTCAGCGCCTTACCGGGACCGTCAGGCAGGGGCAACTGCAGGGTCTCGCCCTGGTAGTTCAGGCGCTCGCGGGAGAGGGCGATGCGTACGACCTCGACGTACTCACGGGTGCGCTGCAGCTGGCGGGCGAATCGCTGGCCATGCCATCCCTCGGAGACCTGGGGCCCGGAGGTTCCGAGTCCGAGGATCATCCGGCCGCCGGACAGCCGGTCGATCGTGGCCGCGGTCATGGCCGTCATCGCGGGGCTGCGGCCGGGCATCTGGAAGACGGCGGCGCCCAGCTTGATGCGGTCGGTCTGCCCGGCCAGCCACGAGAGGATCGTCGCCGCGTCGGATCCGTAGGCCTCCGCAGTCCAGACCGAGTCAAAGCCGAGCCGCTCGGCCTCCTGGGCGGCTGCCAGCTGCTCGTCGGGGCCCATCAGCAGACCCCAGTAACCGATGTGCAGGCCGAGCTTCATCTGCAAGTTTCCGTTCGTGTCCAGGAGATCGGTTGAGGGGCCCGACGGCGATGAGTAGATTGGCCGCCCGGGCCGGCGGCCCGGCTAACCCTATGCGACAGCGACGCCGAGCGACGATCAGGGACCTCCGGATGGCGATCGACTGCCTCCCGCGTGAGACACGGATCGCCATGCTCGACGGCATCCGGGCCAACCCGATCATCGTCGGCGCCTACAGCCGCGACGGGGGTATCTGCCCGATGCTCGCCGCTCACCGCTCAGGGGGGCGAACCAACCTCATCTCGTTCGCCAAGGCCTGGGATCGGTTCGCCTTTCGAGGTGACCGGGCGCAGCACGCCCGCCGGGCGACCGAGCGCGAATTGCTCGTCCTGCGCACTCATCTGGAGGCAAGCCTGCTGGAGGACGAGTACCCGGCCTGCGATTTCGCCGCCGCCGTGGCCGAGCATCGTGCCCTCCAGGCCCGCACCCCGACGGCGGTCGAGCCGGAGCACCGCTCGAACACCCGAACGGGCGACCCCGATCGAGCCCGGGAGCTGCGCGGGCGACCCGGCTGGCGCTGGATGCGCGTGGTCCGAAGCCTGGACGACTACGAGCGCACGCTGCGCGCCCTGGCGGCGGCGGCCCCCGAAGACACCCCGGCGGCGCCCGAAGACGCGCCGGCAGCGCATACACCCACGCTCGCCCGCGACCGCGAGCCGGCTCGCAACTGACGTCGGCCGGGCCGATGTCGCAACGGCCGCCGGTGAGCGTGGTGGTCCCCTTCCTGGGCACCGACGCCGAGCTGCACGACCTGGTGGGCCGGCTGGCGACGATCCAGGTCCGAATCGGAGACGAGGTCATCGTGGCCGACAACCGCACGACTGATCCCTCGCCCACGATGCCGGGGCCCGTGCTCCGGCATCCCGCGGGAGGCGTCCGGTCCCCGGGGTTTGCCCGCAACCGCGGGGCGGCGCGGGCCACGGGTGAGTGGTTCGTGTTCATCGACGCCGATACCGAGCCGGAGCCGGGTCTGCTCGACGCGTACTTCGACCCACTCCCGCACCCTGGGACGGCCGTCCTCGGCGGCGGAATCGTCGATGTGGCGATTTCTTCCGGGGCGGGGGAACCGATCGGCGTCGCGGCCCGCTACGCCGCCTCCCGCGGGCACCTGGACCAGCGTGTCACCCTGGGGCGAGACGCCTTCGCCTACGCCCAGACGGCCAACTGCGCCATCCGGCGCGACCCTTTCAGCGCGGTGGGCGGATTCGACGAATCGATCCGCGCCGCCGAGGACGCCGACCTCTGCTTCCGACTGGCCGAGGAGGGTTGGGGCATCGAAGCGAGGCCGGCCGCCCGCGTGCGTCACCGCACGCGGGCCACGCTGGCCGCATCGCTGCGTCAGCTCGCGCGCCACGGTGCCGGCGCCGCCTGGTGCAACCGTCGCCACCCCGGGTCGTTTCCCCCGCCCACCCCGGCGGGCCTCGCCGCCCGGCTCGCCGCCAGCGCGTCGCAGGTCGTCCTGGCCGGCGTCAGCGGCGACAAGGAGAAGGCCGCGTTCGCGGCGCTCGACGGCTTGGACGCCGTGGCCTTCGAGGCCGGACGATTCATGTCCAACCGGGCGGACCGGTAGCGAGCACGTAGCATCCGCGGCATGCCGGAGCCCGAGGTGTCGGTCGTGGTCACGACGTACGAGCGGCCGGCGAGGCTGGCCCGGCTGCTCGAATCGCTGCGCATCCAGACCCTGGCCCAGGAAGCGTTCGAGGTGATCGTGGTCGACGACGGCTCGAGCTCGGCCACCCGGGAGCTCCTCATCCGCGAGCAGGCGCGCGGCGGGCTCAACCTGCGGATCGCGCGGCACTACGTCAACCAGGGTCCGTCAGCCGGGCGCAACACGGGGTGGCGGATGGCCCACTCCCCGCTCGTCGCGTTCACCGATGACGACTGCACCCCGACGCCGGTGTGGCTCGAGTCGCTCCTGACCGCGGCTGGCGAGCGTCCTGATGCCTTCGTACAGGGGCCGACGCTCCCCGACCCGTCCGAGGTTCCTCGCAACCGCCTCCTCGCGCGCACCGTCGAGAGCCGCCAGCTCGGCCCGCAGTACCAGACCTGCAACGTCGCCTATCCCCGTGCCCTGCTGGAGTCGCTGGGGGGCTTCGACACCGTCCATGCGGTGGGGGAGGACACCGATCTGGCCTGGCGCGCGATCGAGCGTGGCGTCGAGCCCCGGTTCGCGGAGGAGGCAGTGGTGCTCCACGCCGTGCAGCGCGACGGTGTGCGCGGGGCCGTGCGCGAAGCCGTGCGCTGGGGCGACTGCGCCTTCGTGTTCGCACGCCATCCCCAGGCGCGGACGATCCTCTACGGCCGTGTGTTCTGGAACGTCTGGCATTACCTGCTCGTGCGCTCAGCCTTGGCGCTGCTGGCGCCTGACTGGCTGCGCCGGCTGGTGCTGGCGAGGCACGCTCGCGCCCTGCGCCGCCGCGCGGCTTCGCTGGGGGCAGGTCCGTGGGCGGTGCCGTTGCTGCTCGCCCTCGATGCGCTCGAAACGGCGGCGATGGTCCGAGGAGGCGTACGTCACCGCACGCCCGTCCTCTGAAAGGATGCGGCCGTGAGCGGCGGAGTCGAGATCAGCGGCCCTTGGGAGCAGGGTTTCGAGCAGGTGCTGACTCCGGAGGCGGTCCAGTTCGTCGCCGACCTTGCCCGCAGGTTCGAACCCGTGCGCCGTGACCTTCTCGCCGATCGCGTTCGCCGGCGGGCGGAGCTTCGCGCGGGCGGCGTCCTCGATTTCCTCCCGGCCACGGCCCCGGTGCGATCTGGCGAGTGGCGGGTGGCGCCGGTTCCCGACGATCTTCAGCAACGCTGGGTTGAGATCACCGGCCCGACCGACCGGAAGATCACGATCAACGCTCTGAATTCGGGGGCGGATGGGTTCATGGCCGACCTGGAGGACGCCAACGCGCCGACGTGGCGCAATATGGTCGTGGGACAGATCAACCTCCGCGACGCGATCGACGGCACGATCTCGTATGACGGCTCGGACGGCCGGCACTATGAGTTGGCCGACTCTCCGGCCACGTTGCTCGTCCGCCCGCGGGGCTGGCATCTGCCCGAGCGCCACCTCACCGTCGATGGGCAACCGGTGGCCGGCGCGTTCTTCGACTTCGGTCTGTACTTCTTCCACTGCGCCCGGCGGCTGCTGGAGCGCGGCAGCGGCCCGTACTTCTACCTGCCCAAGATGGAGTCCCACCGGGAGGCGCGCCTGTGGAACGACGTCTTCTGCTTCGCGCAGGACGCACTCGATATCGATCGGGGGACAATCAAGGCGACCGTCCTGATCGAGACCCTGCCGGCGGCCTTCGAGATGGAAGAGATCCTGTTTGAGCTGCGTGAGCACTCCGCCGGTCTGAACGCAGGGCGCTGGGATTACATCTTCTCCGCCATCAAGTGCTTCGCTCACGAACCGGGCAAGGTCCTCCCCGATCGCGCTTCGGTGACGATGACGGTGCCGTTCATGCGCGCCTACGCCGAACTGCTGGTGGCCATCTGCCACCGGCGGGGCGCCCACGCCATGGGCGGGATGGCGGCGCTGATCCCGTCGCGTCGCGACGAAGCTGCCAACGAGAGGGCGCTGGCCGGCGTCCGGGCCGACAAAGAGCGCGAGGTGGGGCAGGGCTACGACGGGACGTGGGTCGCCCATCCGGATCTGGTACCGGTCGCGCGGGAGGTGTTCGAGAGCGGGTTGGGCGGCGCGCCCAACCAGGTGTCCCGGCAGCGAGATGACGTCGACGTCAGCGCCGAGGATCTACTCGCGCTCGACGCCACCCCCGGCCAGGTCACCGAGGCGGGCCTGCGAGCCAATGTGAGCGTCGGCTTTCAGTACCTGTCCTTCTGGCTGAGCGGCCGCGGGGCCGCGGCGATCAACTCGCTGATGGAGGATGCCGCCACCGCCGAGATCTCACGATCCCAGATCTGGCAGTGGGTTCACCACGGCGCCAAGCTCGAGGATGGGCGCACGGTCACGTCCGATCTCGTCCGGTGGGTACTGGATGAGGAGACCTCGCGAATCCGCTCCGAGGTGGGGGAGGAGACGTGGCAGGCAGGCCGTCCCGGTGAGACAAGGGAGCTGTTCGAAGGAGTGTCACTGTCGGAGGCGCTGGCGGAGTTTCTCACTCTCGCCGCCTACGATTACCTTCAGTGAGCCGGATCGCCGTAACCGGGGCAACAGGACTGATCGGCAGCGCGGTGGTGTCCGCCCTGGCGCAGCGGGGCGACACGGTCGTGGTCCTGTCCCGCAACCCCGAGCTCGCCACCGAGAGACTCGGCGCGGACGTGGAGGCCTTCGGGTGGAGCGACCCGGCGCACGGATCCCCGCCCTCCGACGCCCTGTCAGGTGCCGACGCGGTCGTTCACCTGCTGGGCGAGCCGATCTCGCAGCGGTGGTCCGAGCAAGTAAAGCGGCGGATCCGCGAGTCTCGCCTGCTGGCGACGCGCAACCTGGTGGCCGAGATCGAGGGATTGCCACTGGCCAAGCGGCCGGGAGTGCTCGTCTCCCAGTCGGCCACGGGCTACTACGGTCCCCGGGGGGAGGAGGAGCTGGACGAGACCGCAGCGCCGGGCCATGGCTTCCTGGCGAGCGTCGTCAAGGAGTGGGAGGCGGAGGCGCGCGTCGCCGAGCGAGCCAGCCTGCGCGTTGCCGTGACCCGCACGGGCGTCGTCCTCACCGCCCGGGGCGGTGCCCTGCCCAAGATGCTGCCGCCGTTCAAGGCCGGAGTGGGCGGACCGGTGGCGGGCGGACGCCAGTACCTACCGTGGGTCCACCTCGACGATGTCGTCGGCGCGATCCTGTTCGCCGTGGACAACGACTCGGCGAGGGGTCCGCTCAACGTCACCGCGCCGGCCCCGGTCACCAACAAGGTGTTCTCCAAGGCCCTCGGCCACGTCCTCAGGCGCCCCGCGGTGCTGCCGGTGCCCGGGCTGGCGGTGAAGCTGCTGTTCGGCGAGATGGCCGAGATCGTCCTCACCGGCCAACGGGCGGTGCCCCGCCGACTGCAGGAGCTCGACTACAAGTTCCGCCAGCCGGACCTCGAGCCTGCGCTGGCAGACGCGTTGCGAAACTGACCCAGCGCCCCGGGTTGCTGCGGCGCTCACCGGGCGAGTGGGTACAGGCTCACGGCCTCAGCTGTGGACCGGCAGCACGACGGTGAGCGCGTCCAGTGCGCTCTCCTGGCTACCCACTCCGGTGGGGACCGTGCCGCGATCCACGACTCCGGCAGCGACGCTGGGCGTCCAGTGGAACGCGAACCGGCACTCGGCGGCGCTGCTGCAGTTGCCAGGGGTGTTCCCGGGGCCGCGTACGGCTCTGGCCAGGATCGCGTCGGCCTGATCGACCAGGAAGGCCCGGAAGATGTCGCTGCGGGTTGCCGCCTCCCAGTCGGAGACGGCGTCGACGAATACGCCCTTGTAGGCGGGCATGTCCATGGCATTGGGGAGGGTGGAGCAGCCGGCGGGCACGGCCTCGCAGTGTTCCTCCAGGATGCCGTGCCAGGTGAGGCCGCTCACCGGGCTGACGGTGTAGCGCAGGAACCTGACCGCCTCTCCGTCCAGTGCCGGTTGGTGAAGCGCGCGTCCCAGCGCCACGAGCGCCTCGGCGACCTCTCCCTCCGTGTAGGTCATCGTTCCACCGAGCCGGGCGTGGCAGTTGGCGCTCAAGCTGTCGAGCACGGTCCCGTCGGCAACGTCGATCAGCTTGCTGCGCTCGAGCCAGCGCAGATCGCCAGCGGCCTCCGAGCGCCACACGCCCGCTAGGCCGGCGTTGTGGAAGATTCCGCTCCCGGCCCGGTAGTTGGCCAGGCCGGCCGTCAGGGCCACGAACTCGGCGTTGGTGATCGTGTCCGGCGGGGTGCCGATCTGCCACTCGATCCCGCCGCAGCGCCGGGGGTGGGCGTCGATGTACCGCGCGTCGTATTCGGCGGCCGCGAGGAACCGCCCGGCGGCGCCCGGGTCGTGACGCACCTCCAGCTCGTACTCGGACGCGTCCAGCCAGGCGATCCCCCACCACGCGGTGTCGTCCATGAACTCGTCGGCGAAGTCGCGCCTGGCCGCTGAGTGCGGCTTGCTGCGGTTGAGGTCAAAGGTGCGCAGGAGCACATGCTGGATCTGCGCGCTGTGGGAACCGGTGCGCTCCGCGTAGCGCACGAGCGCCATGACGGCGAGGGCCGACTGCCACCAGTTGGGGGGCGTGTGAGCTCCCCAGAGTCCGGTCTTCGCGTCCCAGGCCACGGCGCTCTTGCCTCCCTGACCGAGGAGCGCCTCGATCCCATGCTGAGCAGCCAGCGCGAACCGCTTCGGCTTGGAAGCGGCCCGGACAGGCGAGCCGCCGCTCGCTTGGGAGCCGGCGGACGCGAACAGCACCGCGAGGCACGCAGCGCAAAGGATCACTGAACATTGGACGAACCGGCGCACGGACACAATCATTTCGAAACGGCCCCTATGCTGTACGCGTGCCGTTGTACGACTTCTCCTGCCGAGCTTGTGGCAGCCGCTTCGAGGCGCGCCTCTCTGCCGATGAGCGCCCCGCGTGCCCGGCGTGCGGCGCGGCGGGGAGCGAGCGAGTCTACACACCTTTCTCCGGTCCGTTCACGGTCCGACCGCGTGGCGTGGCGGCGAAACGATCGGAGGCGAGCCGTCGCGTTCGCGAGGAACAGCGAGCACAGCGGCGCGCGGAGCGGCGCCTGCAGCAATGAGCCTCCACTACGGCTACAAGGCATCCGCCGAGCAGTTCGCTCCGCGCGAGTTGCTCGACTTCGCCGTTACGGCCGGAGATGACGGCTTCGACACGGTGGCCGTTTCCGATCACTTCCAGCCCTGGCGCCACCACGGCGGCCATGCGCCGAACGCGCTCGTATGGCTGGCCGCGTTGGGGCAGCGCAGTGATCGCCTCAGGCTAGGGACGAGCGTGCTGACGCCGACGCTTCGCTACCAGCCCACCGTCATCGCCCACGCCTTCGCGACGCTGGCCATGCTCAGCCCGGGACGTGTCTTCCTCGGCATCGGTAGCGGGGAGGCGATGAACGAGACACCGGCCATCGGCGGTGAGTGGCCAAAGTTCCGGGAGCGCTCGGACCGGCTTGCCGAAGCCGTCGCTCTGATCCGCCAACTGTGGAGCGAGGACCGGGTGACCTTCGAGGGCCGCTACTACCAGACCGTCAAGGCGACGATCTACGACCGGCCTTCGGACCCGGTGCCGATCTACATCGCCGCCGGGGGCCCAAAGGCGGCGGCGCTCGTCGGGCAGATCGGCGACGGGTTCATCTGCACGAGCGGCAAGGGGGAGGACCTCTACCGCACGCTGCTCGACGGGCTGGAGGAGGGTGCGCGCGAGGCCGGCCGTGACCCGGCGCAGATCGCGCGGATGATCGAGGTCAAAGTTTCCTACGACCACGACGTGGAATACGCGCGGGAGGCCTGCCGGCCGTGGGCGGCGCTGGCGCTGACCGCCGAGGAGAAGGGCGGGACCGAGGACCCGCTGGAGATGGAGCGTCTGGCCGAGGCCGCTGCCGATCGCGCCCACACGCGGTTCATCGTCTCCGACGATCCCGAGGAAGTCGTCGAGAAGGTCGGCTTCTACGTGGATCTCGGCTTCGAGGAGCTCGTCTTCCACTTCCCAGGCGACGATCAGGCCCGAGCGCTGACGCAGTTCGCCGAGGATGTGCTCCCCCGCATGCGCGAACGCTGGGGTTCGTAGTTTCGTGAAGCGTTAAGGCTTCACGGGACTGGATCGCGCGGTCAGTCCAGGAAGATGTCCGGCTGCAGCTCCGATCCGTCGCCGCGCTGGTAGCTGGAGAGGTCGGTGATCCCTGCCTCGGCGAGCACCTGGTCGTCGATCAGCTGCTGCCCGGTTTGCTCCCGCGGTGGCCGGGCCAGGATTGCGTGGGCGGCGTCGCCCATGATCTCGGGCGTGCGTGACTTCGCCATGGCCTCGTCCCCCCCGAGCAGGTTCTGGACGGCGGCGGTGGCGATGATCGTCCGGGGCCAGAGGGTGTTGGAGGCGATCCCGTCGTCCTCGAGCTCAGCCGCGAAACCCAGCGCCGCCAACGTCATCCCGTACTTGGCCAGCATGTAGCCGACGCAGGCGCCCAGCCACTTCCTGCTCAGGTTGAGGGGCGGCGACAGAGTGAGGATGTGGGCGTGGTCGGAGGCACGCAGATGCGGGATCGCCGTCCGCGTCAGCAGGAACGTCCCGCGCACCTCGATCTGCTGCATCAGATCGAATTTCTTGGCGGCCAGATCGGTAGAAGGGGAGAGGTCGATGGCGGATGCGTTGTTGACCACGATGTCGATCCCGCCGAAGCGCTCGACAGTCGAGGCGACCGCGTTCTGAATCGACTCCTCGTCACGCACATCGCCGACCACGGCCAGTGCCTTCCCTCCGGCCGCCTC
>Ga0335074_10001587_pt1 | contig 30788 bp, 22 predicted proteins | sample Lox_Sample_23_FD_206715 | JGI IMG/M metagenome (GOLD analysis project Ga0335074, IMG submission 206715) | Soil microbial communities from Loxahatchee National Wildlife Refuge, Florida, United States - Lox_Sample_2.3 | ecosystem: Environmental > Terrestrial > Soil > Wetlands | place: USA... | reverse complement strand
GCCCGCCGGCTCTCAGCGCTCGCCGGGCAGCTTCGCGCCGCCACGGCGCTCGCGATCAGCGCCGGCGAGGGCGGCAGCTTGCGTGAGCGACGGCCTCGCCGGCACACCCATCGACTTCGGGAGCGGTTCGCCACCGGCCTGGCCGAGCTGCGCGACAACGCGAGCCTCGAGTCGCCGGCGGGGCGGCACGCGGTGCGGTTGGCGGTCGTCGTGCTGATCGCCGAGCTGCTCGTGCTGCACCTCCCGCTGTCGCGCAGTTACTGGGTGGTGGTGGCCGCGGCGACCACTCTGCGTCCCGAGTTCGGCGCCACCTTCACCCGCGGCACCGAGCGGGTCCTGGGAACCTGTGTCGGCGTCGGGCTGGCCGGGGCGATCGCGGTGACCGTGCACCCGACCGGCGCACTGACGATCGTCCTGGTCGGGCTGCTGGGGTGGGCTGGGTACGCCGTGTTCCCGGCGAGCTTTGCGGCCGGGTTCGCGTTCATCACCGCGCTCGTCGTCTTCCTGCTCAACGCGATCAGCCCGGACACGCTCGCCACCGCGTGGGCCCGCCTGCTCGACACGCTGATCGGCGGCTCGCTCGGCCTGATCGCCTACGCCGTATGGCCGACCTGGTCAGACGCTCCCGCGTGGCAGGCGCTCGCCGACCTCGTCTCGGCCGAGCGCTCCTACCTGGCCGCGATTCTCGACGCGCTCGTCCGGGGCTGCCGGGCTGACGACACCGTGATGCCGGGGCTGAGCCGCCGGGCTCGCGTCGCGCGCACCAATGCCCAGTCGACCGTGGCCCGTTCGCTGTCCGAGCCGCAGACGCGCAGAATCGATGCCGATCAGAGCCAGGGCGCCCTGGCCGCGCTGCGGCGGCTGGTCCAGGCCGCGCACGTGCTGCGGCTCGACGCTCAGGAGGACCGCCCCCGCCCGCCGCTACCCGGACTGACACCGCTCGCGCACGATCTCGACGCTGCCCTGGGGACCGTCGAGGCGTCGCTTAGGGCCCGCCCTGAGGCACCGTCGCCCGCCGCCCCGCTGCCCGACCTGCGGGCGCGCTATCTCGAGTTCGAGCCGACCGTTCCCGACGAGTACGCCGGGGACCCCGACGAACTGCTCGCCGAACTCGACGAGATCGTCGACGCGACAAACGGCTTGGCCGAGCAGCTTGAGCTACCGTCCGGGACCGGGGAGCGGAAGGAAGTGACCGCGACCATATGAAGTACTAGGCGGTTGCCGCCTCGGGAAGTACTAGGCGGTTGCCGCCTCGGGTGAAATTTTTCCCACGGGGCGCCTCAAGCGGGCGTATTAGGGTACCCTAAGCCCCGGATGGCTCGAGGATCGCTCGACAGCCCGCCGGTTTCGCCCTCGCCCTCGCGCCCTGCTGCTCGGCGCCGGCCCGGCGAGCGCGTCGCCTTCTACGTCTGGACCGCGGTGGTCCTGGCGGCGGCCGTCGTCGTCGTCGTGCTCAGCTGGCACGCCAAGGGCGGGACGACCGACCCGACCGCGCTGCCCCCCGGCCATCGCCTGAGCCACACAACGGTCGTGATCAACTCAGCGATCCTCGTCTTCCGCGAGGGGCTCGAGACGATCCTCGTTCTCGCGGCGGTCACCGCCAGCTTCCTCGGGGGCAACCGCATCTACCGCCGGCCGGTGGCGGCCGGGGGTGGCGGAGCGCTCGCCGCCGGGGTTGCCACGTGGCTGTTCGTCGTCTGGCTGATCGGCCGCTTCCACGGCGGCGAGTTCGTCGTCCAGGCCGCCACCGGGATCCCCTCGCTGATCGTCCTGCTGATCGTGATGAACTGGTTCTTCCACAAGGTCTACTGGACGGGCTGGATCTCGCATCACCACAAGCGCCGGCGTGGCCTGCTGTCGGCCGATCCGGACACGAATCGCCGGCGGCTCATCCTTGGCCTCGCGCTGCTGGGCTTCACATCGGTCTACCGGGAGTGCTTCGAGGTCGTGATCTTCCTCCAGAACCTGCGTGAGCTGTACGGGTCGAGCGTCGTCCTCGAGGGCGTTGTCATCGGCCTGCTGTTCACGGGCGCGGTTGGCGTGCTCACGTTCGCGCTGCATCAGCGGCTGCCCTACCGCCGGCTGCTCATCATTACCGGCGTGATGCTCCTGTTTGTCCTGCTCGTCTCCGTCGGCGAGGAGGTCAACGAGATGCAGCTGGCCGGCTGGATCGGCACGACCAACGTCCCGTGGCTGCACGTCCCGGGCTGGATGGGCACCTGGCTCTCGATCTTCCCGAACTGGCAGACGTTCGCCGGTCAGTTCCTCGCGCTCGGGCTGGTCGTCGGCTCTTACCTCGTGGCCCAGTACATGCGGGTGTGGCGCCCGCGCCGGCGCGGCGAGCAGCCCGCGCGGATCGCCGACGCCCCGCCGGAGCGGGCGGCCGACCGCGAGGTCGGGCGCCCGGCCAACGCCCTCGCTTAGTCAGGCCAGCGAGCGCGCCGGTCGGCCGGAGCGGGCCAGCTTGCGCCGCCCGGTGGCGTCGAGAACGGTCTTGCGTAGCCGGACCGCGTGGGGCGTGACTTCGACGCACTCGTCCGCGCGCAGGAACTCGAGCGCCTGGTCCAGCGACAGCTCGCGCTTGGGCACGAGCCGCACGAGCTCGTCGGCGGTCGAGGAGCGCATGTTGGTCAGGTGCTTCTCCTTGACGGCGTTCACGTCGAGGTCTTCGGCGCGTGAGTTCTCGCCCACGATCATCCCCTCGTAGACCTCGTCGCCGGGCCCGACGAACAGCGTGCCCCGCTCCTGGAGGTTGAACAGCGCAAACGACGCCACCCGGCCCCGCCGATCGGCCACCAGCGAGCCGGTGGGTCGCGTGCGCAGTTCGCCATGCCAGGGCTCCCAGCGATCGAACACGTGATGGACGATCCCGGTGCCCCGCGTCTCGGTCAGGAACTCGGTCCGGAATCCGATCAGCCCGCGCGCCGGGACGAGGTATTCCATCCGCACCCACCCGGTGCCGTGGTTGATCATCTGCTCGAGGCGGCCCTTGCGCAGAGCCAGCAGCTGCGTGATCACGCCGACGTACTCCTCGGGCGCGTCGATGCTCATCCGCTCGACTGGCTCGCACAGTCGGCCGTCGATCTCGCGGGTCACCACCTGAGGCTTGCCGACCGTCAGCTCAAAGCCCTCGCGGCGCATCAGCTCGACCAGGATGGCCAGCGCCAGCTCTCCCCGGCCCTGAACCTCCCACACGTCGGGTCGGTCTGACTCGAGCACTCGCAAAGACACGTTGCCCACGAGCTCACGATCCAGCCGCGCCCTGAGCTGCGAGGCGGTCAGCTTGTCGCCGTCCTGCCCGGACAGGGGCGAGGTGTTGATGCCGATCGTGACCGACAGCGAGGGCTCGTCGACCGTGATGACCGGCAGCGGGCGCGGGTCATCGGCCGCGGCCAGCGTCTCGCCGATCGTTATGTCGGGGATCCCCGCGACCGAGATGATCTCGCCCGGTCCGGCCTCCTCGGCCTGGACGCGTTCGAGCGCCTCGGTCACGTACAGCTCTGAGATCTTCACCCGTTCGATCTCCCCGTTCGCCCGGCACCACGCCACCGTCTCGCCTCGCCGGATCGTGCCGTGGCGGACGCGGCAGATGGCCAGTCGCCCTACGTAGGGCGACGCGTCGAGGTTCGTGACGTGGGCCTGGAACGGGTGCTCGGGGTCGTACTCCGGAGCCGGGATGTGCATTACGAGGAGCTCGACGAGCGGCGCCAGGTCGACGCCCTCCACGTCCGGCTCCATCGAGGCCCACCCTGCCTTGGCGTTCGTATAGACGATCGGGAACTCGATCTGCGACTCGTCGGCGTCGAGGTCGAGGAACAGCTCGTACACCTCGTCGACGACCTCGTCGATGCGCGCGTCCGGGCGGTCGACCTTGTTGACGACGAGGATCACCGGGAGCCGCGCCTCGAGCGCCTTGCGCAGGACGAACCGCGTCTGCGGCAGCGGTCCCTCGCTCGCGTCGACGAGCAGGAGCACGCCGTCGACCATGGTCAGCCCGCGCTCGACCTCGCCGCCGAAATCGGCGTGGCCGGGCGTGTCGACGATGTTCAGCTTGACGTCCCCGAAGCGCACCGCGGTGTTCTTGGCCAGGATCGTGATGCCCTTCTCGCGCTCGAGGTCCATCGAGTCCATCACGCGGTCGGCGACGTCCTGGCCGGCGCGGAACGCCCCCGCCTGCCAGAGCAGCGCGTCGACCAGCGTCGTCTTGCCGTGGTCGACGTGCGCCACGATCGCGATGTTGCGTATGTCCGAGCGGATCGCCATGAGAAATTGAAGATGGTCGGCGGCGGCTGCGCCGGCGCCTTAGAGACGATAGAAGCCATTGCGGGGTCACAAGCCGAGCAAGCGGCTTTGCTACACAGTTAAGGGTCGGACCAGGGGTGACATGGCGTGGGAGGGGCGATGGTCACCACAGCGAGGCCACGACCCAGGGAGTCGCGAAAGTGCTGAATCTCACACGCTGGTGCATCGCCCACCGTCGTCGGGTGCTCTTGACCTGGCTCGTCATCGCGATCGCCACGACTGTCGTCGCCACCGCCGTCGGGCGCAACTACGCGACGAACTTCACCCTCCCGGGCACGCAGACCCAGCGCGCGCTCGATCTCCTCAAGCAGGAGTTCCCGGCCCAGAGCGGCGATGTCGACACCGTCGTCTTTCATACGGAGAACGGCACGGTCGACGACCCGGCCGTCCGTTCGGCCATCGAGGGTCTGCTCGCGAAGGTGAGCAACGACCCGCACGTGGTCTCAGTCCTTAGCCCCTACGGCAAGGCGGGCGCGGTCGAGATCTCACACGACCGCAGGACCGCGTTCGCCACCATCAACTACGCCAAGCCGGCCAACCAGCTGCCGAACGACACCGGCAAATCGGTGCTCGACCAGGTCGACGCGATCCACGTACCGGGGCTGACGGTCGCAGCCGGCGGGCAGGTGATCGAGTCCGCGGAGGGCTTCTCGGTCGGGCCCGCGACCGAGATCGGCGTGGTCGCCGCGCTCGTCATCCTGCTCCTGACCTTCGGGTCGCTGATCACGGCCGGAATGCCGCTGATCACCGCCGGCTTCGGTCTCATCACCGCCGTCGCGCTGATCGGCCTGGCCACCCACGTCACGTCGATGTCGAACGTCGCGCCCGAGCTCGCGCTGATGATCGGCCTCGGCGTGGGGATCGACTACGCGCTATTCATCGTCACCCGCTTCCGCGAGAACTATCTGGCGATCGGCGACGTCGAGCGCTCGGTGATCGAGGCGATGGATACCTCCGGTCGTGCGATCCTGCTCGCCGGCACGACGGTGATCATCGCCCTGCTCGGCATGTTCGCCACCGGGGTGAGCTTCATGTACGGCCTGTCGATCGCGTCCGTGCTCGCCGTGCTGCTCACGCTGGCCGCGTCGTTGACCGTGCTCCCCGCGATGCTGTCGCGCTTCGGCGAGCGGATCGCCCGCGGTCGCGGCAAGAAGGCGGCCACCGCCACCGGACCCGAGGCCGTCGCGGCCGCGCAGTCCCGGTCGCGCTGGCGCCGCTGGAGCCGGACCGTCCAATCGCGTCCATGGCCGCTCGCGATCGTCTCCGTCGCGGTGATGGTCGCGCTGCTGCTGCCCGTCTTCTCGCTCCGACTCGAGTCCAGCGACGCGGGCAACGACCCCTCGGGCACGAGCACCCGTCAGGCGTTTGACCTGCTGGCCCAGGGCTTCGGCGCGGGATTCAACGGTCCGCTCCTGGTCGTGACCGACTTGGGACCGAACGGCAAGGCGTCGCTGCCGGCGATCGAGGCCGCGGTCAAGGGCACGCCGAACATCGGGGCGGTCACCCCGGCGCGGATTTCTCCCTCCGGGAACGTGGCCGTATTCGAGGCGTATCCGGGCACGGCGCCGCAGGCGGCGGCGACCACGACCCTCGTCAACCACTTGCGTAACGACGTCGCGCCGCCGCTGGAGAAGCAGACCGGCGCCACGATTCTGGTCGGCGGCTTCACCGCCGGCTCGATCGACTTCTCGCACGTCCTCTCGAAGAAGCTGCCCTTGTTCATCGGGATCGTGGTCGTCCTGTCCGCGCTGCTGTTGTTCGTGATCTTCCGGTCGATCGTGATCCCGATCCAGGCCGCGGTGATGAACCTGTTGAGCATCGGCGGCGCGCTCGGCGTGACCGTGCTCGTGTTCGAGAAGGGGTGGCTGGCCGGCGTGCTCGGCCTCGAGAAGGGGCCGGTCGAGCCCTGGATACCCGTGCTCATGTTCGCCGTCGTGTTCGGCCTGTCGATGGACTACGAGGTGTTCTTGGTTTCACGCGTGCGCGAGCAGTGGATCCGCAAGCGCGACGCCGGCGAGGCGGTTGCCGACGGGATCGCCCTCACCGGCCGGGTGATCACCGCGGCCGCCGCGATCATGATCTGCGTGTTCCTGTCGTTCATGTTCGGCAACGAGCGCGTGATCAAGGAGTTCGGCTTCGGCCTGGCCGCCGCGGTCCTGCTCGACGCGGTCGTGGTGCGGTGCGTGATGCTGCCGGCCGTGCTCGAGCTGCTCGGGCCCCGGACCTGGTGGCTGCCGGGCTGGCTCGACGAGCGCCTCCCGCACATCAACATCGAAGGCTCGGAGGCGCGCGAGGAGCTGACCCGGCGCCCGCCCGAGGCCGAGGAGCCGGCCGAACGCGAGCCGGCGCCGGTCTAAGGCGCCGCCGTCAGGCGCCGCCGACCCCTCCATTACACCGGGTTTTTCAGGGTCTCGCTTCGCTCGACGTCCATGGGACCGTCGAAGCCCCCTCCTGACCCGTTCGGGCTATCCGGGGACGGGCCCGCCTGCGCCCGCGCCCGCGGATAGGCCCGCAGCGTGCCGATGAGCTCCGGGTCCTCGCCGGCCAGCGCCATCCAGGCGGCGCGCATCCCGTCGGCGGCGGCCGTCTGGAGCGCGAGCTGGCGGTTCTCCATCTGGCTGACGACGGCCGCGCCGGCCGCGGGCCGGATCACGCAGATCGCCGGTGCGTGGTCGGGATCACCTGCTTGTGCGGCGAGCTCGGCGGTCAGCGCGTCGTAGCGCTCGGACCGCGTCTCGCGCAAGTGGATGAGCTCCGGATTGATCGGGCGCAGATACCGGTCGGTCAGCTTGGCGATCAGCGGCGAGAGCGGCTTGTGGGCCACGCCGTGGGGGCGGGTCTGGAGCACGAGCAGGTCGGTCGCGCTCGTCCGCGCGACGTGCATCGGGATGGCCTCGGCCAGCGTCGCGTCGAGCAGCCGCATGCCGCGGAAGTCCACGGGCCGGCCGGCGAGCCAGGGGAGGCGGGCGGACGCCCTGAGCGCGCAGCAGATGTCGTGCAGAGTGCGCAGGTCGGTCAGGTCCACGATCGCCGCCCGGTCGGCGTCGGTCGCCGTGCAGTGCAGATCGATCCCGGTACTCAAGATCTCCTCGTGGCGCAGGGGCCGCTGCTGCGTCCACACGTGGTTGATCACGTAGTCCAGGTCGAACGCCGGCCCGCCGCGCAGCACGCGCAGCGCGCTCGTGAACCGTGGATCGCCGAACCCGAATCCGTACAGCGTCGCCAGATAGGCGGCCTGACCGGCAAGCAGGAACGCCGCGTTGAACGCCCCGGCCGACGCGCCGTGGACCTCGTCGAAGGCGTCGCGGAGGCCGAGCTGCTCGATCGCGGCGGCCATTCCCGCCGAGACCGCCCCGCGCATCCCGCCGCCCTCAATCACGAGCGCGACCCTGCGGCCGTCGGTCCTCGCCCCCGGCCGCGAGCCCTCCTCGCGCCGGCGCAGCACGGTCTGCACCACGGGGTGGTGGCGGAGGTCTTCGGTCACGACCGACGCGGGCCGGAACGGATCGGGTGAGAAGCGTCGGGGCCGCACGAGCCCGGCTAATCGTAGTTGCGGATGTCCCGCGTGGTCGCGGCGCTCGCCTCCCCGCCCGCCCACTTCGCGACACCTGTAACGAAGCTCACAGGAGGGGGTACCACCCCTGCAATGCCGTTCCGCCGTCAGCGCTCCCGCAGGCGCCGGGTCATAGATGCTGCGCGCGCCGCGCCGGCGCGCGGACTCGATGTCGCCCGCGCTGCCCCCGAGCGTGGCCGCCAGCTTCGCAAGGCCGCCTCGCAGCTCGACATCCCGTGGGCGCGCACGTGGCTGGCCGGCCTGATCCGCGAAAGCTTCATGCGCTTCGTGCTCGGTCCGATCATGGATTACTACGCCGCGCGGCGGGCCACGGGCAAGGAGCGGCTCGAGAGCGTCAAGGGCCCGGTCATCCTCGTCGCCAACCACGCCAGCCACCTCGACACGCCGGTGATCCTGTCGGCGCTTCCGCGCCGGCTGCGCAAGCGGACGGTGGTGGCGGCCGCCGCCGACTACTTCTACCGCAACCGCCTCGTCGCGTCGGTCGTCTCGCTGATCTTCAACACGGTGCCGATCGAGCGCCGGCGCGGTGGCGGCATGTCGAAGAACGGCGGCCATCTCGATCGGCTGCTGGACCAGGGCTGGAGCCTGCTCCTCTTCCCCGAGGGCACCCGCTCGCGTGACGGAATGCCCGGACCGCTGCGCCGCGGCGCGGCGGTGCTGGCGGCCGCGCACAACCTGACGATCGTCCCGATCCGGGTCACCGGCACGGCCGAGGCGATGCCGCCGGGCCGCTTCTGGCCCCGGCGCCGGCGCGCCATCCCGGTCTCGCGCCGCCACCGGATCGAGGTCACGTTCGGCGAGCCGATCAGCGCGAGCAGCGACGCCGACCAGGTCATGGAGTCGGTCAGCACGTTCTTCCAGAACGGCTCGACCAGCCCCTACCGCTCCCCTTACCGGAAGCGGACGCCGGTCGGCTCCTCTCACTGATTCGGTGAAATGAGCGCCGGCAGCGTTCGCAGGCTTAGCTGAAGTAGAGGGGCGCGGCCCGCTTCCGGGCGCCCTCGCGGCACGACCCAGCCCGCATCCCAACCACAAATAACGCCGCACAGGGCGCCCGAAAGCGGGTGCGCCCCTCCCAAACGTTGTTTGACATTGTCGCACGCGCGCTGGTAATCTCAGTCTTACCGCGGATGCAAGTGGGTCGCCGCGGCGCCCAATGGGCGGAGGATCTGAGGGTGGTTCCAGTGAACTCAGGCAGGTCGAAAGTCGGGCGTCACCGCCCGATGCTGGTTATCGCTGCGCGGGGCCGCCGCGCGATCGCGTGCGCCATTCCGGCGCTCACGTCGCCGGCAGGAGGCGCGCCCTCCTCGGACGAATACCCACGGCGACTGCGCGAACGCGGGAGCGCATTCCTGAACCCAACGTTCCGGAGGAGGTTGTGTGAGCACCGTTGCTGAGTCAAGAGCTGTCGGTCCGCTCCCACTTCGGTGGAAGCAGGGCATAGTCGGAGAGCTGTGGGCCGAGTTCTTCGGCTGCTTCATCCTGATCAGCTTCGGCGACGGAGTGGTGGCCATGCTGTGGGCCCTGGTCGGATCGGGGCGCAGCTCTGCCGGCCCGCTCCAGTCGTCGGGTGACTGGTTGCTGATCACGTGGGGATGGGCTCTTGCCGTCGTGTTCGCCATCTACACCGTGGGTGGCGTCACCGGCGCGCACATCAATCCCGCGATTACGTTCGGCGCCGCGATCCGCAAACAGCTGCCGTGGAACAAGGTTCCCGGTTACTGGTTTGCCCAGGTCCTCGGCTGCTTCGTCGGTGCCGCGTTGGTGTTCCTGGTCTACAACAACGCGATCAACCACTTCGACCAGATGAACCACATCGTGAAGGGGACGCCGGCTTCCGTAGCCACATACAGCACATTTGCCACGTTCCCGGCACCGTACTTCCACACCGTAATAGGACCGTTAGTCGACCAGATTGTGGGTACGTTCTTCCTCGCCCTGTTCGTGTGGGCCGTGACCGACGAGTACAACCTCCCGGTTGGCGCCAACATGACACCGTGGATCGTCGGCATGATCGTGATGGCGGTGGGTATTTCCTTCGGTGCCAACGCCGGATACGCCATCAACCCAGCGCGAGACTTCGGGCCACGAATATTCGCCTTGATTGCGGGCTGGGGCAAGGTCGCGTTCCCGGGTGACTACGAACACATCAGCGGTTACTTCTGGGTGCCGATTGTCGGGCCTCTGATCGGGGGCGGTCTCGCCTCGGTGTTCTACGACAGGTTCATCCAGGACATCCTGATCGCGCGGAAACCCCCCGAACCGGGGATCGTCGGCGAGGGCCAGACCGTCATGGATCGGCCCGGGCCAGAAGCCATCAACTGACCCGGGAACACCAGGCGAAGCACTTCGGGGCGACGGCACGGCGCGGTGCCGCCGCCCCGACGACTATTTGAGTGGGTGACCGCCGGGGAATGTCACTCGTCGTCGTCGACCCAGTCCACCGTGCGCGCCACCGCTTTCTTCCACTTCCGGTAACCGCGCTCACGGGCGGCGCTTTCCATGCTTGGCAGCCATTCGGCCGCCTTGTGCCAGTTCTTGCGCAGGGTTTCGGTGTCGGGCCAGTACCCGACCGCGAGCCCGGCGGTGTAGGCGGCGCCCAGGGAGACCGTCTCGGCCACGATCGGCCGCATCACCGGCACGTCGAGCACGTCGGCGAGGAACTGCATCAGCAGGTTGTTCGGCGTCATCCCGCCGTCCACGCGCAGCTCCGACAGCGGCGACCCGTAGTCGGTGTTCATCGCCTCGACCACCTCGCGCGTCTGCCATGCCGTGGCCTCGAGCACGGCGCGGGCGAGATGACCCTTGCTGATGTAACTGGTGAGCCCGGCGATCACTCCGCGGGCGTCGCTGCGCCAGTGCGGCGCAAACAGGCCTGAGAAGGCGGGAACGAAGTAACAACCGCCGTTGTCTTCGACGGTCAGCGCGAGGGTCTCGATCTCGGGCGCGCTTCCGATCAGCCCGAGGTTGTCGCGGAACCACTGAACGAGCGCGCCGGTCACCGCGATCGAGCCCTCGAGGGCGTACACGGGCTCGGCCGGCCCGAGCTTGTAGGCGACCGTCGTGAGCAGCCCGTTGGACGACGTCACCGGACGCGCCCCCGTGTTCAAAACGAAGAAGCTGCCGGTACCAAACGTGCACTTTGCCTCGCCTGCCCGGAAGCACGTCTGACCCACGAGCGCGGCGTGCTGGTCGCCCAGGGCCGACGCGACGGGCACTCCCGCCAGCGGGGCACTCGCCTCGCCGTAGACCTCTGAGGAGGGGCGGATCTCCGGCAGCATGGCGTCCGGAACGCCGATCGCCTCGAGCAGCTCGGGGTCCCAGTCGAGCGTATGCAGGTTCATCAGCAGCGTACGGCTGGCGTTGGTCACATCGGTGACGTGGCGGCCGCACAGGTTCCAGATCAGCCACGAGTCGATCGTCCCGAACAGCACCTCGCCCGCCTCGGCGCGTTCGCGCAGCCCGGGGATGTGGTCAAGCAGCCAGCGGATCTTCGGACCGGAGAAATACGTCGTCACCGGCAGCCCGGTCTTCTCGCGAAACAGCGCCTGTCCGTGCTTGCGGGCGAGCTCCCGGCAGATCCGATCGGTCCGCGTGTCGGCCCAGTTGATCGCGTTGTGGACGGGCTCACCGCTGCGGCTGTCCCACAGGACCGTCGTCTCGCGCTGGTTGGCGATCCCCAGCGCACACAGCTGGTCGGGCGAGATGTCGGCCTTGTCGAGCGCGACTCGGACGACCAGGAGCACGTTGCGCAGGATCTCCTGGGGGTCGTGCTCGATCCACCCCGGGCGGGGGAAATGCTGGCGGTGCTCCTGCTGGGCGATCGACACCACGCGGGCCCGATCATCGAAGACGAAGCACCTCGATGAGGCCGTCCCCTGATCGATCGAGGCTACGTAGCGCCCATCCATGCTCACCGGGGAGTCTATGCGGACCACCCGGTACGGACCAGGCTAGAACGTGATTACAGAAGGCCGCGACGCGTTACCAAGGAATCGCGCCGAGCTCACGCGAGACCGCCCGCGCGGCCTCCATCACGTAGTCGACGAACTCCGCGCGCGGCTGCCGGCCGTCGCACAGCCGCTCGATTGGGCCGGTGATCGCCATCGCCCCGACCGTCACCCGGCGGCGGTCCTCGATCGGCGCCGCGATCGACGCGGTGCCGTGGAACAACTCGCCCACGTCCGCCGACCATCCGCGCTGGGCGATCGCCTCGAGCTCCTGGCGGAAGCGGTAGATGTCGGTCACCGTCGCCGGTGTGTAGCTGGACAGCGACCCGGGGACGAACTCGGCCGCGATGTAGTTGTGGTTGGCAAGCAGTGCCTTTCCGAGTGCGGTGGCGTGCGCGGGCAGCAGGCTGCCGACGTCGAGCGCCTGGCGCGTGTCGTCGGGCCGGAACACGTGATGGACGATCAACACCTGGTTCTCGTGCAGCGTCCCGATCCGCACGCTTTCACCGCTGCGGGTGGCCAGCCCATCGGCCCAGTTCAAGGCGCGCGTGCGCAGCTCGTTGCCGTCCAGATAGCTCGAGCCCATGTGCAGCAGCGCGGGCCCGAGCTGGTACTTGCCCGAGTCCCGATCCTGCTCGACGAACCCGACCGCCTGGAGGGTCCGCAGGATGCCGTACACGGTGCCCTTGGGCAGTCTCAGTTCACCGGCCAGCTCCGCCACGCCGAGCCGGCGCGAGCGCCCCGAGAGGAGCCGCAGGATCGCGGCCGCGCGCTCGATGGATTGAATGCGACCGGGCACCTTTTACACCCTCGACCTCAGCCCTCCCGACGCTCAACCACGGCCGGGCGGCGTGCCCAAACCGCGGTCCGAACGGTGTTTGACATTGTCGCACCCTTTCCGTTATTGTCGCAAGCACGGCTCGTGGGTGGAGAGCGTTTGGTCCAGAAGGAGGGTGCTTGCTGGGCATTATCGGTGCTGATCTGACCGCGGAGCGCCGCTCGCGACTGCGCGACAGGCGAGCTGGGTCACTTCCGCACACTCTTCCGCCCCACCTCCGTGAATGTGCATTCGCGCATGTATGGGGGTCACCGCGACACACACGACGATCGCGCGTCGTCGAGCGTGCAGTGGTGACCCGCGGATCTCTAAGGCGCCGCCGTGAGGCGCCGCCGACACACACTCATTTTTAAGGGAAGGGGCATGAAGAAGCTCATCAATGCGCCGGACGCCGTCCTCCAGGACGAGCTTCACGGCATTGAGGCCGCGCACGGGGATCGGGTGCGCGTTTCCTACGATCCGGCATACATCGTCCGGATCGACGCTCCGGTCCAGGGCAAGGTGGGGATCATCTCGGGGGGCGGCTCGGGTCATGAGCCGATGCACGGCGGTTACGTCGGGCCGGGCATGCTCGATGCCGCCTGTCCGGGCGAGGTGTTCACCTCTCCTACTCCCGATCAGATGATCGAGGCGACCAAGGCGGTCAACGGGGGCGCGGGCGTGGTCCACGTCGTCAAGAACTACACCGGCGACGTGATGAACTTCGACATGGCCGCCGAGATGGGCCGCGGCGAGGACATCGAGGTCGAGACCGTCCTGACCAACGACGACGTGGCGGTCGAGGACTCGCTGTACACCGCCGGGCGTCGCGGCGTCGGGGTGACCGTGCTCGTCGAGAAGATCTGCGGCGGCGCGGCGGAGGACCGCAAGTCACTGAAGGAGGTGGCGGACCTCGGACGTCGGGTGAACGCCAACGGCCGCTCAATGGGCATGGCACTGACGCCGTGCATCACGCCGGCGTCGGGTAACCCGAGCTTTGAGCTCGGCGACGACGAGGTCGAGATCGGCATCGGCATCCACGGTGAGCCCGGGCGCTTCCGCGAGAAGATCGGTCCGGCGTCGCAGATCGCCGAGCGCTTGATGACGCCGATCCTCGAGGACCTTCCGTTCAACTCAGGCGACCGAGTCCTCGCGTTCGTCAACGGCATGGGCGGCACCCCGCTGATCGAGCTCTACATCATGTACAACGAGGTGGCCAAGATCGCCCAGGAGCGCGGCCTGACGATCGAGCGCAACCTGATCGGAAACTACATCACGTCGCTCGAGATGCAGGGCTGCTCGATCACGCTGCTCAAGCTCGACGATGAGATGGTGCGCTACTGGGACGCTCCGGTCAACACCCCGGCCCTGCGCTGGGGCGTGTGACGGTGGCGAGTCTGGCCAGGTGACGGATGGGAATCCGGGGCAGCTGACGGTGGCGATCACCCGCGACACCACGCTGGACTGGATGAACCGGTTCGCCGCCGAGATGTCAGAGCACCGGCAGGAGCTCGTGGCGCTCGATACGGCGATCGGCGACGGCGACCACGGCACCAACATGAACCGGGGCATGACCAAGGCGATCGAGCGGCTCGGGGCCGCCGAGCAGCCGGACGTCGGCGCGGTGCTCAAGACGGTCGCGATGGCCCTCGTGTCAACCGTGGGCGGCGCGGCCGGCCCGCTGTACGGGACGCTGTTCCTGCAGATGGGCAACGCCCTGGCCGGTCAGGAGACTGTCGATCTGGCGACCTACGCGGGCGCGTGGCGCAAAGGCCTGGAGGGAGTCCAGGCCAGGGGCAAGGCGCAGCCGCAGGACAAGACGATGGTGGACGCGCTGATTCCGGCGGTGGATGCGCTGGAGGGAGCGTCCGATCTGGACGGCGGCCTGCGCGCGGCGGCGCAGGCCGCACAGGAAGGAATGACGGCAACGACGCCACTCGTCGCGCGCAAGGGCCGCGCCAGCTACCTGGGTGAGCGGTCGGCGGGCCACCAAGACCCCGGCGCGACCTCCACCTACTACCTCTTCGAGAGCGCCGTTGAGGCGTTCGCGGGCTAAAGGAGAATCGTATGGCGAAGTACTCGATAGCACTCGACCAGGGGACGACCAGCTCGCGGGCGATGGTCTTCAACCACGAAGGCCGTGTGGTTTCCGTGTCGCAGAAGGAGCACGAGCAGATCTATCCCAAGCCGGGCTGGGTCGAGCACGACCCGAAGGAGATCATGGCCCGGTGCAATGAGGTGCTCGACGAGGCGATGGAGAAGGCCGGCGCGAGCCGCGATGACATCGCCGCGCTCGGGATCACCAACCAGCGCGAGACGGCCGTGGTGTGGGATCGCAACACGGGCGAGCCGGTGATGAACGCGATCGTCTGGCAGGACACGCGGACCGACAAGCTGGTCGACGAGCTGTCGGCCGACGGTGGTCAGGATCGCTTCCGCGAGACGGTTGGCCTGCCGCTGGCGACCTACTTCTCGGGTCCGAAGGTCAGGTGGATCCTCGACAACGTACCTGGCGCGCGTGAGAAGGCCGAGGCCGGCGACCTGATGTTCGGCAACATCGACAGCTGGTGCATCTGGAATCTGACCGGCGGGACCAACGGCGGTCTGCACATGACCGACGTGACGAACGCCAGCCGGACGATGCTGATGGATCTCGACACGCTGTCCTGGGACGAGGGGATCGCCGCGACGATCGGCGTGCCGATGTCGATGCTCCCCGAGATCAAGCCGTCGAGCGAGGTCTACGGCGAGGTGAGGACCGGCAACCTGACCGGCCTCAGCATCGCCGGCGACCTGGGCGACCAGCAGGCGGCGACGTTCGGCCAGGCCTGCTTTGACACCGGCGACGCGAAGAACACGTACGGCACGGGCAACTTCATGCTGCTCAACACGAGCACGGAGGCCGTGCAGTCCAAGTCGGGCCTGCTGACCACGGTCTGTTACAAGATCGGGGACGAGGCGGCGGTGTACGCGCTCGAGGGTTCGATCGCGATCACGGGTGCGCTCGTGCAGTGGCTGCGCGACAACCTGCACATGATTCAGGCTGCGCCGCAGGTCGAGGAGCTGGCCAAGTCCGTCGACGACAACGGCGGGCTGTACATCGTGCCGGCGTTCAGCGGCCTGTTCGCGCCGTACTGGAAGTCCAACGCCCGCGGCGTGTTCGCCGGGCTGACGCGGTACGTGAACGCGGGCCACATCGCGCGCGCCACGCTCGAGGCGACCGCGTTCCAGACCCGCGAGGTGATGGACGCGATGGAGGCCGACTCGGGCGTCACGCTGACCGAGCTCAAGGTCGACGGCGGTATGGTCGCCAACGACCTGCTCATGCAGTTCCAGGCCGACATCCTCGGCGTCCCGGTGATCCGTCCGGTGGTGGCCGAGACGACCGCGCTCGGCGCTTCCTACGCGGCCGGGCTCGCCGTCGGGTTCTGGAACAGCACCCAGGAGGTCCGCGACAACTGGGCCGAGGACAAGCGCTGGGAGCCGAAGATGGACTCGGCCAAGCGCGATGAGTACTACCGGGAGTGGAAGAAGGCCGTCACCCGGACGTTCGACTGGGTCGACTGAGGCGTCCCCGCCGGAGGCGGCCCAAGGCGCCGCCGTCAGGCGCCGCCGGCCAAGTTCATTCAAGCGGCCGCTTCCGGCGGAGTAGGCTCCACCCATGACGACGCTCGCCACCGATGTCCTGGTAATCGGTGGCGGCGCCACGGGCGCCGGCGTGGCCTGGGACAGCGTGCTGCGCGGCTTCGATGTGGTCCTGGTCGACCGCGCGGACCTGGCCGAGGGGACGAGCGGGCGCTTCCACGGCATGATCCACTCGGGCGGGCGCTACGCCGTCAAAGACCCCAGCGCCGCGAAGGAGTGCATCCACGAGAATCGCATCCTGCGGCACGTCGCCGCCGACTGCATTGAGGACACCGGCGGCTTCTTCGTTTCGACGCCGTGGGACGATCCCGCCTACGGCGACCGGTTGCTCGAGGGGTGCAAGGCCACCGGCGTGGACTGCGAGGAGCTCAGCGTGGCGACCGCGCTGCGCGAGGAGCCGCGACTGAACCCCGGCATCTCCCGCGCGTTCCGCGTGCCCGACGCCAACATCGACGTGTGGAAGACCGTCTGGGCGATGGCCCGGGGCGCACAGGAGAGGGGTGCGCGCGTGCTCCCCTACCACGCGGTCGTGGCCATCCACCGCACGGGCGACCAGGTGACCGGCGCACGTCTGCGCGACGCCCGCACGGGCGACGAGCTCGACGTCGAGGCGCGGGTGACCGTCAACGCGTCGGGGGCGTGGGCCGGGCAGATCGCCGACATGGCCGGCATTGAAGGGGTCCGGGTGTTTCCGGGCCGGGGGATCATGATCGCGATGAACCACCGGCTGGTGAACACCGTCGTGAACCGCTGCGAGATGCCGGGCGACGGCGACATCATCGTCCCGATCCGCACCGTGTGCGTGGTCGGGACGACCGACCAGGTCACCGAGGATCCGGATGACCAGAGGGTCATGCAGGACGAGGTCGACGCGCTGCTCGACGACGGCGAGAAGCTCGTGCCCGGCTTCCGCCAGGCCAGGGCGCTCCGGGTGTGGACGGGAGTCCGCCCCCTGTTCGAGGACGCCAAGGCATCCGACACCGCCACGCGCGACATCACCCGCGCGCACGCGTTACTCGACCACGCCCAGCGGGACGGCGTGGACGGCTTCATCACGATCACCGGCGGCAAGCTGACCACCTTCCGTCTGATGGCCGAAGACACCGTCGATGCGGTCTGCAAGCACCTCGGCGTGGATCGTCCGTGCGCCACCAAGACCGAGGTCCTCCCCGGCTCCGAGGAAGGCCAGACCTACCACCTCGGCGAGCGGCTCGGCCGCAAGGAGGCCCTCCTGGCCGACGAGCAGCTGATCTGCGAGTGCGAGCTGGTGCCGCGCTGGAAGGTCGAGCAGGCGATCGAGCGCCGCGCCACCACAAACCTCGACGACATCCGCCGCCTGCTGCGGCTCGGCATGGGGCCGTGCCAGGGCGGGTTCTGCATCTACCGGGCCGCCGGCATCCTGCACGGGCTCGACCACCTCGACGCGGAGCAGGCGGACGGTGCGCTGCTTCAGTTCCTGAAGGAGCGGTGGAAGGGCATCTGGCCGGTGCTCTACGGCGACCAGCTGCGCCAGGCCCGCCTCGACGACTGGATCTTCCAGGGGGTCCTCGACGTGGAGCACCTTCCCGTGACGCAGGCGGAACAGGTCCCGGCATGAGGGGCGAGCTGCATTACGACGTGGTGGTGATCGGCGCGGGCACCGCCGGACTGACTGCGGGCGCCCGGCTGGCGGAGGGCGGCGCGCGCGTGTGCGTGGTTGCTAAGGGGGTCGGCTCGACGCATCTCGCTCCCGGGACAATCGACGTGCTCGGCTACGCCCCGGGACGTGTGTCCTCGCCGGCAGCGGCAATCGAGGAGCTGGCGGCCGCCCGGCCCGATCATCCGTACGCGCTCCTCGGCGTCGACACGGTCACCGAGGCGGTTCGGTGGTTCGCATCGACCGTCGAGTCGGGGCCGCTGCCGGGCTACCGGTACATCGGCGAGACCGAGAAAAACCTGCTGCTGCCGACCGCGGTCGGCGCCCTGCGCCCGTCGGCGCTCGTGCCCGAGACGATGGCCGCGGGTGACATGGCCGGGGGCAACGGCGGCAGCGTGTGCATCGTCGGGACGCGCTCGTTGCGCGATTTCCACGGCGCCCTGTGCGCGACCAACCTCACCCGCGCCGGCGTCGAGGCCCGCGCGGTGGACATCGAGATCGAGGTCACCCGCGCCGACGAGAACGCGCTCGGCCTGGCCCGGCGGTTCGACGACCCCGCCTGGCGCGCCGCCTTCGCAGCCCGACTCGCGCTCAAGCTGGGGGCCGACCAGCGCGTCGGCCTGCCCGCCATGCTCGGCGCGCGCGATCCGCACGGCGCCTGGAGTGACCTCGAGCAGCGCCTGGGGCGGCCCGTGTTCGAGATCCCCACGCTGCCGCCGTCCGTTCCTGGCATGCGCGTGTTCGAGACGCTGCGCACGGCGCTCCGCCGCGCCGGCGGGCGGTTGATCATCGGGGCCGAGGTGGTCGACGTGGAACGCGACGGCGCGAGGATCAGGTCAGTCGCCACCACCGCCGCCGGTCACGAGGCGAGCTACTCCGCGCCGTGGTTTGTGCTTGCCGCCGGCAGTTTCTCTTCGGGCGCGATCGCGCTCGACTCGCGGTGGGAGACCCATGACCAGGTGCTGGGCCTGCCGCTGCGCGGCGCGCCGGCGACGGGCGAGCCGCGCTTCGTGGGCGACTACCTGGCCGAGCAGCCGATGGCTCGGGTCGGAGTTGCGGTCGGCGCCGACCTGCGAGCCGACGGGGCCGAGAACGTGCTCGTGGTGGGGGCCGCGCTCCCCGGCGCGGTGTCCTGGCGGGAGATGTCGGGCGAGGGAATCGCTTTGGCCAGCGGCTCTCGAGCCGCGCAGCACGTGCTCGCCCAGGCCGGCGCCTCGGCGGGAGCGGCGGCATGAGCGACGGGGTCCTCGAGGATCTGATGCGGGGGTCGCTCGACCACTGCGTCAAGTGCACGATCTGCGAGACCCAGTGTCCGGTCTCGAACGTGACGCCCCTGTTCCTCGGCCCGAAGTACACCGGCCCCCAGGCCGAGCGCTATCGGGTGGCAGGCGAGCCGTCGGTCGACTCGTCGGTCGACTACTGCTCGGGCTGTGGAATCTGCTCGCTGGCGTGCCCCCAGGGCGTGAAGATCGCCGAAATCAACGCCCAGGCGCGCGACAAGCTCAAGCGCCAGAAGGGGATCCCTTTGCGCGATCGGATCATCACCCGGCCCACCTGGCTCGGTCGCGCCGGCACGCCGGTGGCGCCGATCGCCAATCTCACGCTGTCCTCGCGTCCGCTGCGCCTGCTCGCCGAGAAGACGCTGGGCGTGCACCGGGATGCGGCGGTGCCGAAGTTCGCCGGCCGGCGCTTCTCCAAATGGGCGAAGGACCACCCGAGCCCTCCGACCGGGCGCAAGATCCTCTACTTCCACGGCTGCGGCACCGAGTACTACGAGCCGTGGGAGGGGCAGAAGGTCATGCAGATCCTCGAGCACAACGGCTTCGAGGTGATCGTGCCCAAGCAGGACTGCTGCGGCCTGCCGCTCCAGTCAAGCGGGCTGTTCGACGATGCGCGCAAGGTCGTGCTCCGCCGCGGCCGTGAGTTCGCCCCGTACCTGCGCGATGACCCCAACCTGCTTGTCGTCGGCAACGCCACGAGCTGCACGCTGATGCTCAAGCGCGAGGGGCGCGAGATCCTCACCCTCGAGGACGATCCCGACCTCAAGCTCCTGTCCGAGCGCACGTATGACATCTGCGAGTTGCTGCTCGAGCTGCACGACCGCGGCGAGCTCAAGACCGACTTTCAGCCGGTCAACGAGCGGGTGGCCTACCACGCGCCGTGCCAGCAGCAGGGCCACTACATCGGCAAGCCGGCGCTCGACCTGCTCGCGCTGATTCCCGGCCTCGAGGTGGACGAGATGAATGCGCGCTGCTGCGGAATCGCCGGCACGTATGGGCTGAAGGCCGAGAAGTACGACATCGCGATGGCGGTCGGGGCGGACCTGTTCGGCCAGGTTCGCGCCTCCGGCGCCACCGAGGTCGCGTGCGACTCGGAGACTTGCCGCTGGCAGATCACCCACGGCACGGGGCTCGGGTCGGTGCACCCGATCGACTACCTGCACCGGGCCTACCGACTCTGAGGGTTCTCTGACCGTGGTCGGGATCGTGGTGGTGTCCCACAGCGCGGCACTGGCCGACGGCGTGGTCGCGCTCGCGCGCGAGATGGGTTCGCCCGAGCTCGCGCTCGAGGCCGCCGGCGGTACCGAGGAGCCCGACGTGCTGGGGACGAGCGCCGAGCGCGTCCAGGCCGCGATCGAGCGGGCCATGTCCCCGGACGGCGTGCTCGTGCTGATGGATCTGGGCAGCGCGCTGATGAGCGCCGAGTTCGCGATCGAGCTGCTCGGCGAGACCCCGGGCAAGGTCATGCTGAGCGAAGCGCCGCTCGTCGAGGGAACGGTGGCGGCCGCGGCGGCCGCGAGCGGTGGCGCCTCGCTGACCGAGGTGGCGGCCGAGGCCCGCGGCGCGCTCGCGATGAAGTCCTCGCAGCTCGGGGTGCAGGACACCGGGCCCTCGGACACTCGGACTCCTGGCCCCATGGATGCCGAGCGCAGCGAGGCCCCCAAGAATGCCGCGGACGTCGAGGCCGCAATCCTGGTCCGCAACGCGATCGGGCTGCACGCGCGTCCGGCGGCGCGATTCGTGCAGACGGCGGGCGGATTCGACGCCGAGGTTCGGGTGGCCAAGGCGCCGGATGGCCAGCCGGTGAAGGCGACCAGCCTCACCAACGTGGTGGCGCTCGGCGCCCGCTTCGGCGACACGCTGCTCGTGTCCGCGTCCGGCCCGCAGGCGGGGGAGGCGATCACGGCACTTCAGGAGCTGGCCGACGGCGGCTTCGGCGACGGCCTCGCCGCATCGGCCCCGGCCCCACCCCCATCTGTCGGCGCGGCCACGTACACCAACTTTGACGACGATACCGGCGTCACCCGACGGACAGGCGCCGCCGCGGCACCGCCTGCGGCCGGCACGGTGCTGACCGGCGTACCGGCTTCGGCCGGGGTCGTGGTCGGGCCGGCCCACCTCCTGGCTGGCGCGTTCGCGCCACCGCCGGACGGGACGGCCGACGACCCCGAGCGCGAGCAGGAGCGCCTCGGCGAGGCGATCGCCACCGCGAGAAGCGCGATCGAGCGCGACCACGACACGGTGGCGGCCCGCGCGGGCGAGAAGGACGCCGCGATCTTCAACGCCCATCTCGTGCTGCTCGACGACGAGGCGCTGCTCGAGCCGGCCTACGGCGCGATCGAGCACGGAGCCACCGCCGAGCGCGCGTTCTACGACGCCGCGATTGAGGTCGCCGGCCGGTATCGCGCGCTCGAGCAGCCACTCCTGCAAGAGCGCGCTGCTGACGTGCTCGACGTGGGCCGCCGGGTGGTCGGGGCGCTGACCGGGGGCGCGAAGGACGCCGACACCGGATCGACGGCGACCGGAATCGTGATCGCCGGCGAGCTCACGCCGGCCGACGCCGCCGCCCTCGACCCAGAGCGCGTGACCGGCATCGCCACCGCGCACGGCACGGCAACGGCCCACGCGGCGATCCTCGCCCGAGCCCTCGGCCTGCCCGCGGTGGTGGGCCTGGGCGAGGAAGTGCTCGCGATCGCGGACGGCACGACCGTTCTGCTCGACGGCGAGGCCGGGTCGATTCAGGTCGACCCCCCGCAAGAGGTGCAGCGCGATGCGAGCGAGCGCCGCGAGCGCATCCAGGTGCGACGCGCCCGAGCGCGGGAGCGCGCGCACGAGCCCGGGGCGACGAAGGACGGCACCCGGATCGAGGTGTTCGCGAACCTGGGCAACACGAGTGAGGCCGCCCACGCCGTCGAGCTCGGCGCCGAGGGGGTCGGGTTGTTGCGCACGGAGTTCCTGTTCCTCGACCGCCCCGAGCTGCCGAGCGAGGACGAGCAGGCGGACACGCTGCGCGAGATCGCCGCCGCGCTCGACGGCCGCCCGCTCGTCGTGCGCACGCTCGACGCCGGCGCCGACAAGCCACTGCCGGCGCTGCCGATGCCGCCCGAGGCCAACCCTTTCCTGGGGGTCCGCGGAATCCGGATCGGCCTGGAGCGCACCGAGGTGCTGGCCACCCAGCTGCGGGCGATCCTGCGCGTCGCGACCGAGTACCCGGTCAAGGTCATGCTGCCGATGGTCGCGGTGGCCGAGGAGATCCGTGCCGCCCGGGCCGTGCTCGACCAGGCGCGCGCCGACACCGGGATCGACGTCCCGCTCGAGTTCGGGATCATGGTCGAGGTCCCGGCCGCCGCGCTGACCGCGGCGCGCCTGGCCGAGCACGTCGACTTCTTCTCGCTCGGGACAAACGACCTGACCCAGTACACGATGGCCGCCGAGCGAGGCAACGAGCGCCTCGCCCCGCTCCTGACCGGGCCACAACCCGGGGTGCTCAAGCTGGTCAGCGAGACGGTGGCCGGAGCGAAGGCGCACGGCCGCTGGGTCGGCGTGTGCGGCGAGCTCGCGGGGGACCCGCCCACGGCGCTGCTGTTCGCCGGCCTCGGCGTGACCGAGCTGAGCATGGCGCCGGCGCTTGTGCCCGAGGTCAAGGAGGCGCTGCGGGGTGTCGAGCTAACCGACGCTCAGGCGGCGGCCGGGCAGGCGCTCGGGGCCGACAGCGCCGCGGCGGCACGCGCCCTGGGCGCTGCCTTGCTGTGAGATACGCTCATGCTCACGTGGAAGCCGGTACGTTGAGCTCCCTGCGCTCGTCCCGGATGCTCGCGGTAGGCACGGGGCTGAGGGTCGCCGCCTGCCCCGTGGTGATGGCGCTTGTGCTGGGTGCCTCGTATACCGCGGCCGCGATCGTGTTCGTGATCGCCGCCGGGACCGACTGGCTGGACGGCCGTCTGGCGCGTCGCTGGGGGGTCACCACGCGCTTGGGCGCGTTCCTCGACACGACCGCGGACAAGCTGCTGGTCGCCACGGCGCTGATCGCGCTGGTCGCCGTGGACCGCGCCTCGCCCTGGGTTGCGCTGGTGATCGTCGCGCGCGAGTTCACGATCCTCGGCCTGCGCGCCGCGGTCGAATCCGGCGGGCGCCGGTTCGAGACCTCGATGCTCGGAAAATGGAAGGCGACGGTCCAGTTCATCGCGATCACGCTCGCCATCGTGCGACCGGATGCGGTGATCGGCGGCGCCTACCTCGACCAGTGGGCGATGGTGATCGCCGCGATCGTCACCGCCTGGTCGGGGATCGATTACATCGTCCAGTTCTCCGCCGCGCTGCGCTCCTAGACCCGCGGAGTGGCTCGAGTATTCGTCACCGGTGGGACGGGCGTGATCGGCACGGCGCTCGTCACGAGCCTGCTCGAACGGGGTGACGAGGTCGTCGGCCTGGCCCGCTCGGACAGCGCGGCGTCGGCGCTGTCCGTTCGTGGCGTCAGGGTGGCGCGCGGCGAAGGCTTCGATGAGGCTGCGCTGGCGCGGGGGATGGAAGGGTGCGAGTTCGCGTACAACGTCGCCGGCGTGAACTCGCTGTGCGTCGAGGATCCGCGACCGATGCAGCGCATGAACGTCGACGGCGCCGTCGCCGCCGTGCGCGCCGCCGCGCGCGCGGGCGTGCGCCGGCTCGTGCACACCTCCTCGGCGGCGACGATCGGGGAGGCGCCCGGAACGGTTGGCGACGAGCGCACGCCCCATCGGGGCTGGTACCTGTCGACCTACGAGCGGACCAAGACCGAGGGCGAGCAGGCCGCGCTGGCCGCGGCGGGCGAGGTCGGCCAGGACGTCGTGTGCGTCAATCCATCCTCGGTGCAGGGTCCGGGCCGCGCCGGCGGCACCGGGCGCTTTCTGCTCGCGTTCCTCGACGGGCGCCTGAAGGTGTTCGTGCCCACGGTGGTGAGCCTGGTCGACATCGACGACTGCGTCCGCGGCCACGTGCTCGCCTGCGAGCGCGGAGTCACCGGGGAGCGTTATCTGCTGAACGGGATGACGCTGGCCATCGAGGACGCGCTCGGGCTGGCGGCGGACGTCGCGGGCGTGCAGCTCCGGCCGCGGCTCGTCCCGCGCGGCGTCGCCACCGTCGCGGCCTCGGCGATCGAGCGGGGATTCAGGCTGGCTGGACGCCATCCGCCGGTCTGCCGCGAGATGGTCCGGACGCTCTTGCACGGGCACCGCTATGACGGCTCGCGCGCCGAGCGCGAGCTTGGACTGCGCTACACCGAACCGCGCGAGACGATCCGCAAGACCGTCGCGTGGGCGCGGGCGCAAGGTCTCATCCGTCAAGCCCCGTCCTGAGCGATTTGCTGGCGGTGGCGGCAAGCGCGAGCAGGAGCTGCCAGGCTGCGAGCAGGAGGAGCGCGCGGGTGGCTCCGATGCTTGCGGCCAGCACGCCGCCGGCCAGGGCTCCGAGGGCGAGCATGCTGCCGGAGATGAGGCGGGCCACGCTGTTCACCCGGCCCCGTAGCTCGTCGGGGGTGAGCGTGAGGCGAGCGGCGACCACGACGGCGTTCCAGGTTGGCCCCCCGAGTGCGATCAGGGCGGCGATGGCGCCGAGCAGATAGGGATTGTGGGTGAGGACGAGGAGGGGGAGGAGCACCGCCTCGACCCAGAACAGCCCGATCACGACGACGGGCGCCGGGAGGCGGCTTGCCGCGGCTGGTGCGAACAGCGAGCCGATCAGCCCGCCGATCCCGATCCCGGCGATCATCACCCCGACTGCCGCCGGCGCGGCGCCGTGCTGGCGAGCGCGAACGATCAGCACGAGCTCGAGCGCGATCCACATGAAGTTGGCCGCGGCCACCGCCAGGGCGGAGTTGCGCAGGAAGCCCTGGGACCAGAACCACCGGAGTGCCTGGCCGATGGCGGCCCGGGCTCCCTGCCGCTCTGCGCTGCGTTGCTCTTGGAGCGGAGTTCGGACCAGGAACGCGCCGAGCGCAGAGAACAGGTAGGAGATCGAGTCAAACGCGAACGGCAGCAGGCGCGCGGCTCCGAACATCAGGCCGCCGAGCGGCGGGCCGGCGAGCGTTGCCGCCTCGAGGCGTGCCTGGTTTCTCGCGACGGCCTCGGAAACCTGGCTGGGAGATACCACCAGTGGAAGGGCGCCCTGCTCGGCGACGCTATAGATGACTTGACGAGTCCCTGCCAGGAACGCCACGACCATGATCTGGCCGAACGGCAGGTGCCCGAACGAGAGCGCCACGGGCACGGTGGCCAGCGCCACCGCGCCGATCAGGCTGCTCGCGATCATGATCGTACGTCGGTCATGGCGGTCGACCAGCAGCCCGGCCGGGAGGTAGAACACCAGCACGGGCACCTGATTGGCGAAGCCGACAAGGCCCGCCTTCGCCGGCGAGTGCGTCGTGGCCAGGACCAGCAGCGGGAACGCCACCAGCGAAATCTGCGAGCCGAGGGTGGACACCACCTCGCCGCTCCACAGCAGCAGGAAGTCGCGGTTGCGACGTAGCGGGACCGTCGTCATCGGTTGATGGTTAGTGCCCGAATGTTCCTGGACGGTCACCCGGGCTTCTCCCCGCACGGTGAACGTTCGTCGAGCTCCGGATCGGGCGGCAGGCCGGACGGCGCCGGCCTGCCGATGGGATCGGGATGCCACCAGCTCTGCACTCGCTTCACGCCACCCGCGAGGCCCGTCGTTCGCGCACCACGATCCTGCGTGACGGGTCGGCCGTGCGCGTGCGCCCGCTCGAAGCCGGCGAAGAGCCCGCGCTGCTCCGGCTCGTGGAGAACCTCTCGGCCGAGTCTCTGTACTCGCGCTTCTTCGGGACCCCGACGCCCGAGCGGGCCGTCGGCTCCCTGGCGGACTGCCTGCGGCCCGGCGACGCCGCGATCGTCGCCCAGGGCGGCGCACAGCGCTCGATCGTGGCGCACGCCGGCGCGTTCAGGATTGGCGAGGACCGCGCCGAGGCCGCGTTTCTCGTCGCCGACGAGTGGCAGGGGCGCGGCCTCGGGTCGATCCTGCTCTCCCGGCTGGCCGCGACCGCCCGGGAACGAGGGATCGCCACGCTCGTGGCCGAGGTGCTACCTGGGAACGACCCCATGTTGGCCGTCTTCCAGCGCTCGGGCCATCCGGTACGGGTTCAGCCCGGGGATTATGGGATCCGGGTGCTGATCGGCACCTCGCCGCTCGCGGTGACCGACCCCCTGGCCGCCTAGCCCGCTCTCAAGTCCTGCCCGGCCCGGCCGATCAGTTCGGTCAGGGCGCCAAACCCATGGCTATCGAGGAGTACATCGACATCGAGGAGCGCCCGTCGCGCGAACGCGGCGGCGTGTGGTCGCTGGTCGAGCTCTCTCAGCGCGACGGTGAGCTCGGGGAGCTCAGTCGCGACGTGTCGCGGGCGCTCGACACGCTGGCCCAGATCACGTCGGAGTTCTCCTGCGACTCGGCGCGCAGCTCGCTCGCCGTCTCGGTGATCACCGACAACGTGCAGCACCTGGCGGCTCAGCTCCAGGACGTCACCGCGCGCACCAGTTCGCTGCGGACATCCTCGGAGAGCGCGGCTGGATCCGCGGCCGAGGCGGCCGAGCTCGCCGAGCAGCTCTCGCGCGAAAGTGGGCGCGGGCTCGACGTGCTCCGCCCGCTGATCGACGCGACGCGACAGATCAGCGAAGAGGTCGTTCACGTACACGAGCTCGTCCAGGCGCTCGCCCGCAACGAGCTGGCGAGCATCGGCGAGTTCTCGGCCATCATCGACCGGATCGCCGACCAGACCAAGCTGCTGGCGCTCAACGCCGCGATCGAGGCGGCTCGGGCCGGAGAGCACGGACGCGGGTTCGCGGTCGTCGCCGACGAGGTCGGGAAGCTCGCCTCCGAGACGGCCTCGCGCACGGCCCAGATCCGGGAGACCGTCAAGCGCACCCGCACCCAGATGGACGAGGTGATGGGCGTCATGTCAAGCGCCCGGGAGCGCTCGGCCAAGACGACCGAGGACGCCGACACCGGGCTCGAGGTCCTCGAGCGGATCGCCGAGCTGATCGGGTCCTCCAACGAGCGGGCGACGCAGATGGCCGGCCTGGCCGACGAGCAGCGCGCCGACGTCCAGGGCATCGATGCCAACCTGCAGGCGATCACCGGCGGGAGCGCCGAGATCGAGCAGCACGCCGCGTCGGTGGCGCGGGCCCAGCTCGACCTGACCTCGAGCGCCGAGCGGGCCTCGCTCATGCTCGCGCGATTCGACACGGGTGGCGCGATCTCGAGGCTGCGGGAGCGCTGCGAAGGGCTCGCCGGCGAGCTGCAGGCGATCCTCGAGACCGCGATCGACGAGCGGCGGGTCACCCTGTCGCAGGTGCTCGATCCGCGCTACGAGGAGGCACGCGGGGTGCTGATCTCCCGCTTCTCCCGGCTGTTCGACGTGTCGCGGGCCGATCCGGCCGGCTTCTCTCCGCCCAAGTACCACACGGCCTACGACGCGCTCGTCGACCGCGCGATGATGGAGCGGATGGACGCGGTGCTGGCCGCCGAGCCCGGCCTGACCTTCGCGCTCCCGTTCGACCTCAACGTCTACGCGGCGGCGCACAACACCGTCTTCTCCAAGGACATCACCGGCGACCCGGGCCGGGACCTGGTCGGCAACCGGACCAAGCGCTTCTTCCTCGACTCGCCCGCACTGACCCGGGCGTCACGGGCGGAGATCGGCGTGAAGCTACCGGTGGAGATCCTCACCCGCCAGCAGATGCTCGCCGCCGGCGCGAGGCTGACCGAGCCCGCGCACGACAGTCGACCATTCCTGCTCCAGACCTACGCGCGCGACACCGGCGCCATTCTGACCACGCTGTCGGTGCCGCTGTACGTGAAGGGCCAGCGCTACGGATGCGTGTGCCTGGGCTGGGATCCCGAGCAGTTGCGCCGCTGAGCAGGTAATTCCTCCCGCCCCCGATCGGGTAGCGGGAGGGTATGAGGACTGACTTAGTCCCCCAGAGAGGTCGATCCGGCGGTAGGATCGCTCCCACACCGCTGAGCAGGAGCGAAGGAGTGGAGCACCTTACGTCCATCCCGGGGGCGACAGCTTCGACGTCCGCCCCACCGCGCCCACGAGTCAGCAAGTTTCTGATCCCCGAGGTCATCTTCGGCGTCGGGACGCTGACCGAGGTCGGTGGCGCCATCCGGCGCGTCGGCGGCCGGCGCCCGATGCTCGTCAGCGATCCTGGCGTAATGGCGGCCGGGTGGGTCGAGCAGGCCGTGCCGATCCTGGCCGATGTCCGGGTCGAGTGGTCCTTGTGGCATGACCTGACCCCGAACCCGAAGGACGTCGAGGTGCAGGCCGCGTTCGAGCGCTACCTCGAGAGCGGCTGCGATGCGCTGCTGGCCATCGGCGGTGGAAGCTGCATCGACACGGCCAAGGCCGTGGCGATCCTCAGCGGCAACGGCGGGAACATCCTCGATTACGAGGGGATCGATCGCGCCACCAGTCCGATCCCACCGATGGTGATGGTGCCGACCACGGGCGGCTCGGGCTCGGACGTGTCGCAGTTCTGCGTGGTGACCGACACTAAGCAGCGGTTCAAGGCGACGATCGGCGGACGCGCGCTCGTCCCGGACGTCTCGATCACCGATCCGGAGTTGCAGACCACGATGTCGCCGGAGCTCACGGCGCACACGGGGATGGACGCGCTCAGCCACGCGATCGAGTCGTGCGTGTCCGAGGCCTGCGACTTTCTCAGCAAGGGACTCGCGATGTCGTCCATCCAGGCGATCGTGGAGCATCTCCCCGTGGCGGTCGACGATCCACTCGACCTAACCGCCCGCGAGGGTATGGCGCGGGCCAGCCTCCAGGCCGGAATGGCGTTCACCAACGCGCTGCTCGGGGCGACCCACGCGATCGCCCATCAGATCGGCGGCGCGCTCGACCTTCCGCACGGCCTGCTCAACGCGATCCTGCTCCCGCACGTAATGCGCTTCAACGCCGAGACGCACGCCGACCGCTACGTAGACGTCGCGCGAGCGCTGGGCGTGAAGACAGACGGGCTCGACGCGAGCGCCGCGGCCAACTGCGCGATCGAGCGCGTCGAGGAGCTCGGCCGCGCGCTCGAGATCCCCGCGGGGCTGCACGACATCGGGGTAAACCCGGTCGATTTCGACCGGTTCGCGGTGGATGCCCTGCGCGACGCCTACATCGCCACCAATCCAAGACCAGTCAGCGAGAACGATGTCCGCCGGATCTGCGTCGCCGCCTACTGAGACCTCGGGCGTCGACCCGCTGGCGCTCGAGCGGCTGATCGGCGTCCGCTCGTCCAAGCCGAGCTTCTACGCCGCGTGGCGTGACAAATCGGCCCGTCTGGATCACACGATCGAGACGCTGGAACGGATCTCCTCTGCGCTGTGCACGGCGCCGGCGGGGCCCGTCGCCGTGTGCGACGCGGTCGTCGAGGCGGCCGCCTATCACTTCGACGCGCGGTGGGCGGCGATGGTGTTCTCCGGCGCCGAGGCCGGGGGCAGGATGCCGCGCGTCATCGTCCACGCCAGTCACTCCGTCATCCAGCGCTGGGAGGTCCCGCCGCGGATGCTCGCGACGCTCGCCGACCAGACGCTGGCCGCTCAGCGTCCGGTGCTCGTCGCGCGCGAGGAGGGAATCGAGCTCGGCGGCGAGCCGTGCGCCGCGGTGGCGGCCCCGATGCCCGTGCACGACAAGCTGGCCGGGATTCTCGTCGTGGGGCTGCCCGACGACGTCGAGGTCGCGCCCGGCGATGTGTCGATCCTGGTCACGCTGGCCAACCATGCGGGCGTCGCTCTGCACAACGCCTCGCTCTTCCAGGAGAACGAGCGCCGCGCGACCGAGCTCGAGCGCCGCCGCTCAGAGCTCGAGGGGACACTGCGGCGGCTGGAGCAGGCCGGCCGGCGCCAGCTGCTCAGCGAGGAGCGCAACCGGATCGCCAGGGAGCTGCACGACAGCGTCGCCCAGCACCTGCTGACGATCGGGATGAACCTCGAGTGGTGCCGGCGTCAGGAGTCGACCTCAACGGCCGTGCTCGAGCGGGTGCTGGCCGCCCAGTCGCTGGCCCGCTCGGCGATGGACGAAATTCGCGAGGTGATCTTCGGGCTGGCCAGCGACGGTCAGGTCGAGCTGCCGGGGGCGCTGCGCGAGGTGCTCGACGACGTCGAGGCCGGTACCCGGCTGGAGGTCGGGCTGCGCGTCTACGGGCAGACCCAGCCGGTGCCCGCCGCCACCCAGCACGCGCTCGTCCAGATCGCACGCGAGGCACTGTTCAACGTGGTGCGCCACGCCGAGGCTCGCCATGCGTGGGTCACCTTGCGCTGGCGGCCGCAGGTGGTATCGCTCGCCGTCGCCGATGACGGTTCGGGCAACCATATGAGGCTCCAGCACCAGCTGTTCATATCGCAACCCAATGGCGATCACCTCGGGCTGACGGGGATCGCCGATCGGGTGCGCGGGCTCGGCGGCGCCGCGTGGTTCGAGCGCCGGCGCGGAGGCGGGGTAAAACTGCGAGTCGAGGTGCCAATGGGCGGGACAGCCAGTGTCGGCTGAGCCCGTTCCGGCCGCCCCCGCCCGCGTACTCCTGGTCGATGACCACGCGAT
>Ga0335074_10001586_pt1 | contig 30798 bp, 27 predicted proteins | sample Lox_Sample_23_FD_206715 | JGI IMG/M metagenome (GOLD analysis project Ga0335074, IMG submission 206715) | Soil microbial communities from Loxahatchee National Wildlife Refuge, Florida, United States - Lox_Sample_2.3 | ecosystem: Environmental > Terrestrial > Soil > Wetlands | place: USA... | reverse complement strand
TCGACGTGGGGCGCACGCTCACGATCGTTGCGCGCCAGGCGCTCCGTCCAGAGGTCCTCGGGCAGCTGATTGAGATCCAGGTGGTCGTCGCAGGAGATGAGGTTGTAATCCACGAGTGCGTCCATGTCCGGATCCTTTGCGCCGAGCTACAGCTTCATGTCGACGGCGCACACGGCCGCGCCGACCGCGGCGTTCTCTCCCTCCGGCACGAAGATCTCGAGAAGAGTTCCGTCGCCCGTTGCGGTGATCTCCTGCGTGACCTTCTCGGTTTCGATCTCGTAGATCGCATCGCCTGCCTTGAACGCCTCGCCGGGCTTTTTGTGCCACTTGGCGATCGTCGCTTCCTGCATGTTCATGCCGACGCGGCTCAACTTCAGGTTCACTCGCATCGCGGGTGCTCGGGCTCGGGCGCAGCTCAGGCTCGGGCGCTCTCGGTGGCCGTGCGGGCGATGCGATCGGCATCGGGGATCATGAGCTTCTCGGCGTTCGGAGCGTACGGCATGCACACATTCGGCACCGTGACCCGCTTGATCGGCGCCTTGAGATGGCCGAAAGCCTTATCCGCGAGCACCGCGGCGATGTGGCTCGCGCAACTGCACCGATCGCGCGCCTCGTCGACCACGACGACCCGCCCGGTCTTGCGAGCCGCCGCGACGAGCGCCTCCTCATCGAGGGGCACGAGCGTTCGCGGATCGATCACCTCGGCCTCGATGCCCGCGGCCTCGAGCTTCTTCGCGGCTTCGAGGGTAGGCTTGAGCATCGAGCCGATCGCGATGAGGGTGACGTGCTTGCCCTCGCGCACGGTCGCCGCCTTGCCGAACGGCACCGTGTAGTCCCCGTCCGGCACCTCGCCCAGCTCGCCGCCGCGCCCGATGGCCTCCATGAAGAAGGTCGGATTGTTGCCGCGGATCGCGGTCTTGAGCAGGCCCTTGGCATCGGCGGGTGTCGCGGGCATCGCGACGTTCACACCGCCGAGGTTGACGAGTACCGGGTAGCCGCTGTCGGAGTGCTGTGCAGCGTTCGAGCCGCCGCCGCCGTACGCTGCGATGATGGTGATCGGCATGACGGCCTGGCCGCCCGTCATGAGGTGCAGCTTCGCCATTTGATTGGCGATCGCGTCGAACCCGGTGTAGATGAAATTCGAGAACATCATGTGCACGATCACGCGACAGCCGGCCGCAGCGGCTCCGACCGCCATTCCGGTGAGCGTCGCCTCGCAGATCGGGGTGTTGCGGATGCGTTCCCGGCCGAACTTGTCAAGGAGTCCGCGGGTGTCGCCCATGATGGCGAGCTCCACGTCCTCCCCATAGACGATGACCTTGGGGTCGCGGCTCATCTCCTCGATGAGTGCCTCGTTGATCGCGTGGGTGTAGCGCTTGCGGGCCATATCTCTTTACTCTCTGGTCAGGCTTGCGGCTGTCAGGCTCTCTGGCCGACGAACATCAGATCGAACGGCAGCTCGGGATTGGCGGGCTCGCTTTCCTCGGCGAACTTGACGGCATCCTCGACCGTGCGGCCGATGCGTGCCTCGATCGCCTGGAGGTCCGCCCCTTTGACGCCGCTCGCGGTGAGGCGTTGCTGCAGCCGCTCGACCGGGTCACGCTGGCGCCACTCCTCGATCTCCGACTGCTCGCGGTACTTGCCTCCCTGCAGGAAGAGTGCCTCAGCCTCGAGATGTCCCTGGATGCGATAGGTGCGCGCCTCGATGAACGCGGGGCCGGCGCCGCTGCGGGCGTGCTCGACCGCCTCGCCGGCCGCCTGCCACACCGCGACCGCATCGTTGCCGTCGATGACCGTCGTCGGGATCTTGAAGGCCCGAGCGCGATCGGCGATCTCCCCGGAGGTGCACTGCACCGAGGGGGTGAACTCGGAGAACTGATTGTGCTCACAGACGAGCACGAGGGGCAGCTTCCACAGGCTGCTCACGTTGAGACATTCCATGAACACGCCCTGGTTCGCCGCGCCATCGCCGAAGAAGGCGACGGATACCCGCGTGTCGTGCAGGAGCTTCGCGGCAAGCGCGGCACCGGTTGCGATCGCGAACCCGCCGCCGACGATGCCGTTCGCTCCGAGGATGCCCTTCGAGAAATCGGCGACGTGCATGGAACCGCCCATGCCCTGGCAGATGCCGGTGCGCTTGGCCCAGATCTCCGCCATCATCGCCTTGGGGTCCCCACCCTTGGCGAGGAAGTGTCCGTGGCCCCGGTGCGTGCTCGTGATGAGATCGTTCGGGCCGAGCCGTGCGCACACGGCGGTCGCGATGGCCTCCTGTCCGATGTACAGGTGCACTGCCCCGGGAAGCTTGCCCGCCGCTGCATCGGCGCGCAGCCGCTCCTCCATGCGCCGGATGAGGAGCATGCGCTCGTAGAGCGCGAGAAGCTGGTCTTTGCTCGGTTCTGTCGCCATGGTTCGATACCTTCGCAATCAGTCGGTCTCAATCGCCGCTCCTAGCGGCCAAACTGCGCGATCGTCGTCGCAAAAGCGCGGGTCGTCACCTCATCGATCGGCCGCCAGCGCAGTTTCTCGTTCAGCACCTCGATGCCCCACGGTCCCGCCCAGCCGGCCGTGCGCAGCCGCGCGACGAAGCCCTGCACATCGAACTCTCCCTCGCCGCACAGCATGCGGTGTTGCGTCGTCTCGATGTGCGGGTCGGGCAGCGAGTGCGCCTTGGAATAGCCGTCATTGAGCTCCACGCCCGCCAGGTACTGGAGCGGGAAGCGGGCCACGGCATCGTAGTCGAGACCGATCTTCACGATGTGCCACAGGTCGAGGAATATCCCGCCATTCCTCGCGCCTGCTCCCTCGACGAGCGCACGCGCCGACTCGAGCGAGTCGATGATGCAAAACGGCATCATCTCGAAGCCGATCTTCGTGCCGTAATTCTCGGCCTCCTTGCAGAGGGCCGCAAAGCATTCGATGAGTCGGGGCATGGGACAGGGCTGGCGGATGAAGTCGCCGACCTTGATCGAGCGCGCCCGCAGCTGCTCCGCCGCCGTGAGGAGCTTCTGCTTCTGCACGTCCGAGCGCTGCTTGGCCTCTCCATCGAGAAACCAGTCCGTGAGGAACTCGAGCTCCACGTGCTTGATGCCGTAGTCGTCGAGGATCCGCCGCATCTCCTTGAGCGAGTACTTGCGCTGCGTGTGCTCGAGGTCGGCGTGCCAGATGCCGATCCCGGTGAAGCCTGCCTGGGCGGCGCTCTGGACGCGCTGCTTGAAGTCCACGGTGCTGAACTCGTGATCGGTGTGCGGCTCCGCACCGACTGCAAGCGTCCAGTAGGAGCCGAGCAGATCGATATCGCTGGGCATGGGGAGGATCCTCGAGAGGGTGAGCTCAGACGCCTTTTGGTTGTACACCGGCGCGCGCGCCCGCGTAAAGGCGGGTGTGCATCATGGCGCGTGCGGCGCGAGATTGGCATCCGGGGCCTCCTCCACGTGCGGCTCGTCCCAGACGGCCGACTTCATGCCGTACGGCACCGTGTTGATGACCGCCTCGATCTGGTCGATCTTGCCGCCATGGATCTGGAAAAGCTCCGCGATCTCCAAGGTGAGCGGCGCCTTGACCGGGGAGGGGATGGTCATGCCGTTCGTCAGATGAATCGTCTTGAGCGCGCCACGGTGCTCGAAGAAGGCGAATGACAGCACCAACCCGTGCTCCCGATCCACGACCGGGAAGCGCCGGTTGCGGATCGTCGTCACGAAGGGATAAAAGCCGCTCTGCTGCTGAGCCTCGCACCCGAGGGCGATCACGTTGAAGGGTGAGTTCGGGCGCAGCGTCGGGTTGTTGGTGGTTTGGGTGCCATTCTCCAGGCGATTGCAGGAGGGCCAGAACGGGGCGGTGTTGCGACCCGTATCGCCGGCGAGGCCGGTGAAATACGAATTCGCGATCCGCACGAGGTTCGCGCGCGACATCCGCTCGGCGTTGGGAATCACCTCGAGAAACTGCGGCCGGGGATGGCCTCTGCGCTCCATCTCGGCCCCTGCGCCCGGGAACCCCGAGGAACCGAGCGCGGCCGGACGTGCAACGATCGTCTCGATTTGACTCACGAGGCCGTAGTCCACCTTGAGCCGCAGCGCAAGGAGCACCGGGACGCCGTTCTCGAACACGGTACCGAAGAAGCCTACCTGACCGTCCGCGGGATCGGTCACGTAGAGCTTGTAGCGGCCGGGGGCGCTCGCGGTTGCCCAGAGCCCATCCCCGAGGCGCAGCTCCTGCCCGTCTTCGGTGAACCGGACACCCTGCGCGAGCGGTAACCGCTCGGGATCGTGGGCCACCAAGGCCTCGAGGTAGCGGTCAACCAGTCCCTGCAGGCAAGGTCGGTCGCAGATGTCCGAGGCGCGAGCCGAGAAGGCGGCAAGCGTCATCGAGCACGCGAGCGCGAGCGCAACGGTCTTTCGAGTCATACATCCCCTCCGAGCGTTGCAGCGCCGGCCTGCGCACCGAGTGGCAGCAGTCGCCGGATTCGAGCGCTTACTCGGGCGGTGCAGGAATGGTGAGGGCGATGTGATCCACATCGCCCACTGCGCGGGTGATGTGTCCCTTGCCCGTCGTGTCATCCATCAGCATCACACTGCCGAGCCCGAAGCGCCTCACCTCGCCATCTCCGGCGGTGACCTCGGACATGCCTTGGACGACGATCAGATACATCCGCCGCGGCGCCCGGTGCCAGTCCTCTGCGGCGCCGCGCTTGAGGAGCAGCAGCGTCGCACCGGGGGCCTTCGACAGCTGCCGAGAGACGATCGCCCGGGCATTCGACAGTTGCGGTGAGGCGAGTGAGGGGTCGGCCGCGGCTGCGGTAAAGGCCAACCGCTCGTCGCGAAAGTGCGAGATGCCCTGCGCGTCCGAGTACAGGTGCACATAAGGGAGTGACAGCGTCGAGTCCGACATCGTCTTTGCCTCCTCGGCAGGGGATGCGGCCAAGAAAGCAGCGAGGAGCGCGACTCCCGCCGCGGCCCAGAGCGTCTTGTTCTTCAAGGTCTCGCCCTCCGGTTTGCGTTGCATCTTCGCCCCGGGAGCTGCGCGCTGACAAGCAGACCGGCCTCGCGGAGGCCCCCACGGCCCCGGTTTCGGGCCGGAGCGGCGAGGATTAGACTAGCGCCTCGCAGATGCGCCAAGGCGCCGACCCCCGGCCCCACGCGTCCGCATCATTTGCCCCGGAGGATATGCCGTGAACGCTTCGCTCGCGCCGATTGCCACACAACCCGAGCCTTCCCCGGCGGTGGCTCGCTTCCTCAAGCGCGCCCCGAAACTGCTGATCGGGGGCGAATGGGTCGACTCCAAGTCGCAGAGGCGGGTTCCGGTCATGGATCCCGCGACGGGTCGGGAGATCGCCTCCGTACCCGACGCCAATGCGGCCGATGTCGAGCGCGCGGTGGCTGCCGCCCGGCAGGCCTTCGAGAAGGGGCCCTGGCACGAGATGGCCCCGGCCCAGCGCGAGGCGCTCCTCTGGAGACTCTCCGATCTGATCGACCGCAATGCGGACGAGCTCGCCGAGCTCGAGAGCCTCAACAACGGCAAGACGAAGTTCATGGCGAGCATCGTCGATGTGCCGGGCACCCGGGATTACTTCCGCTACATGGCGGGCTGGGCCACCAAGCTCGAGGGCGCGACATTCCAGACCTCGATCCATGGGCCGCCCGGGGTCAAGTTTCACACCTACACCGCGCGTGAGCCGGTGGGCGTCGTTGCGCAGATCATCCCGTGGAACTTCCCGCTCGCCATGTGCTCGTGGAAGCTCGGACCGGCGCTCGCTGCCGGATGCACGTGCGTGCTGAAGCCCGCGGAGCAGACACCGCTCACGGCGCTCAGGCTCGGTGAGCTCATTCTGGAGGCGGGTTTCCCGCCGGGCGTCGTCAACATTCTCACCGGCTACGGCGAGTCGACGGGCGCGGCGCTCGTGGCCCATCCCGGGGTGGACAAGGTGGCGTTCACGGGCTCCACCGAGGTCGGCAAGATCATCAACAGGGCGGCGACGGATACCCTCAAGCGCGTCACGCTCGAGCTCGGCGGCAAGTCACCCGTGATCGTGCTTCCCGATGCGGACCTCAACTCGGTCGTGGGCGGTGCGGCGAACGCGATCTTCTTCAACTCCGGACAGGTCTGCACCGCCGGCTCGCGCCTGTTCGCGCATCGCAAGATATTCGACCAGGTGGTCGAGGGCGTGAGCAGCGCCGCGCAGAAGATTCGTCTCGGGCCGGGTCTCGATCCGAAGACCGAGATGGGACCCCTCGTCTCGAAGGAGCAGCAGGACCGCGTGCTCGGGTACATCGATTCGGGCCGCAAGGACGGGGCGAAGGTGCTCGCCGGAGGCGATGCCCCCTCGAGCCAGGGTTACTTCGTCAAGCCGACGGTGCTCGCGAACGTGAAGCCCGACATGAAGGTGGTACGCGAGGAGATCTTCGGACCCGTCGTGGTCGCGCAGCGCTTCGAGGATCTCGATGAGATCGCAGCCCTTGCCAACGACACTCCCTACGGCCTCGCCGCGAGCGTCTGGTCGCGGGACGTGAGCGCCGTGCACCGGCTGGTACCGAAGATCAGGGCCGGCACCGTTTGGGTCAACTGTCACAACTTCGTTGACCCTGCCATGCCGTTCGGGGGCTTCAAGCAATCGGGGTTCGGGCGCGAGGCCGGCCGAGCGGTGTTCGAGCACTACACGGAGCTCAAGTCCGTGTGCATCGCGATCTGAGGGCCGACGGTGAGGACCACCTCCGGCGCACTGGCCGCGCTCGCGACCGCTCTGGTCGTTAGCGCGGCCTTTGCCGGCGCGGATCATTCCCCCGCACCCGTCAGCACGCACGACGGAGAACTCGCGGGCATCGAGCACGGCGGTATCGTCGCCTACCTCGGCGTGCCGTATGCGGCACCGCCGATCGGGGACCTGCGCTGGCGCCCGCCGCAGGCGCCGGCGCACTGGACGGGGGTTCGGCCCGCACGGCAGTTCGGCAGCGAGTGCATGCAGGGCCGCAGGCGCGCGGTGCGCGGCACCGCGCCGGCCATGAGCGAGGACTGCCTGTATCTCAACGTGTGGGCTCCGCGTCGCGCTCGGGAGCTGCCGGTCATGGTGTGGGTGCACGGCGGGGGGTTCTTCGCCGGATCGGGCAGCCAGCCGCTCTACGACGGCGCCGATCTTGCCCGCCGTGGGGTCGTCGTGGTGACCCTCAATTATCGGCTGGGCCGCTTCGGATTCTTCGCCCATCCCGCGCTCGCGCGGGAAAATCCATCCGAGCCCATCGGCAACTACGGCCTCATGGACCAGATTGCCGCGTTGAGGTGGGTCGAGCGGAACATCGCCGCATTCGGCGGAGATCCGGGGAATGTGACCCTGTTTGGGCAGTCCGCGGGTGGCGCCTCCGTGGAGGACCTGATGGCCTCGCCCGATGCGCGCGGCCTCTACCAGCGAGCGATCATCGAGTCCGGAGTCTTCTCGACCCCGGCGACGACGCTCGAGCAAGCCGAGTCCGGTGCGCAGGCCGCCGCGGCTTCCTGGGGCCTGAGCCACCCCGATGCCGCACAACTGCGTGCGGTTGCGGCCGCGAAGGTGCTGGGGGTGGGCTCGCCCCTTGCCATGCGCACGGGACCGATGATCGATGGAAAGCTCCTGCCCGAGGATCCCATCGCCGCGTTCGAATCCGGCAACGTCGCGCATGTCCCACTCATCATCGGATCGAACAGCTACGAGGCGGGGTTCTTCCCGACGATGGCACGCGGCCTGTCGAGCCGCTTCGCAGGTGAGTGGCCGAAGGTCGAGGCAGCGTTCGATGGCTACGGGACGCATCAACTGCAGGCAATCGAGGGCGAGCTCGCGACCGACATGATGATCACCGCTCCGACCTGGCGCGTGGCGCGCGCGGCGGCCCGCGATGGGTTGCCGACGTACCTTTACTACTTCACCTACCTTCGGCCCTCCGAGCGGGGGCGCCTGCCGGGACCGGCGCACATCGATGAGGTGTATGCGGTCTTCGACCACATGGGGCTGGTCGAGCCGCATACCGGCCGCGAGACCGAGCGGATCGTGGACGAGATCGAGTCGCGCTGGGTGCGCTTCGCGAAGACCGGGCGGCCGACGGCCGAGGATTCGCAGTGGCCGGCGGTCACGCCCGAGCGGCTGCGGGTGCTCGAGTTCGCGCCGCGCGGACCGCGCGTGCGGGGCGACTTTGCGCGCGCACGGCTTGCACTCGCGAGCACGCTCGCGATGCAGCCGCTCGCGCCTGCGGGACGCTGAGTCGAGGCGGTTGCGACCGGTCGCGATCCTTACCTGATCATCGCCGCGCGCTCGGTGGACATCCGCTCGAGCATCCAGCCGGGATACTCGGACGGGAGCGCGGAGGCGCTGGCGAGTGCCGCGAGCTCATCCGCCGACAGCTCGAGCTCCGCGGCACCGAGGTTGTCGAGCAGCTGCTCGCGGGTCTTCGCACCGATGATGACGGAAGTCACGGCCGGCTGGTGCAGCACCCACGCGAGCGCGACGCGCGCGACCGACACCTCGTGCGCCTGCGCGATCGGCCGCGCCGCGTCGATGACGCGAAACGCGCGCTCGTGGTCGAGCGGTGGGAAATCGAAGCTGCTGCGACGCGCCTCCGGGGGCCCCTTGCCATCGCGGGAGAATTTCCCCGTGAGGAATCCCCCGGCAAGCGGACTCCACGGCAGGATGGCGAGGCGCTGATCGCTCGCCAGCGGCACGATCTCGCGCTCGATGTCGCGCCCCGCGAGGGAGTAGTAGGCCTGCACGCTCTCGAAGCGCGCGAGCCCGCGCCGCTCGCAGATACCGAGCGCCTTGGCGATATGCCAGGCGGCATGATTGCTCACGCCGAGGTAGCGCACCTTCCCGGCGCGCACGCAGTCGTTGAGCGCATCGAGCGTCTCCTCGAGCGGGGTGAGCGGGTCATCGCCGTGGATCTGATAGAGATCGACGTGATCGAGCTGCAGGCGCTCGAGACTCGCATCGAGCGCGTGCAGGATGTGATAGCGCGAAAGTCCGACCTGATTGAAGCCGGGGCCCGTTCGCCCGAGCACCTTCGTCGCGAGCACGAACTGATCGCGCGCGAGTCCGAGATTCCTGAAGGCCTGGCCGAGGAGCGCCTCCGAGCGCCCCGCTGAGTACACGTCGGCGGTATCGAAGAAGTTGACGCCGCGATCGAGCGATTCCTTGACGAGGGCATCGACCGCCGGCTGGTCCATCTTGCCGATCGCGCCCCACATGCCCTCGCCGCTCGAGAACGTCATCGCCCCGAGGCAGATCTCCGAGACCAGAAGGCCCGTGTTGCCGAGCTTCTTCATGCGCATGGAGGGCTCTCCGCAGTGCCCCAACGAGGGGCCCGTAGTATGTGGGGCGGGCGGGGGGCTGCGCCATCACAGCACCGCGTAGTAGCGGAACACGGAATGGTCGGGGTTGCTGCGGCGCTCGCCGCCGCCGACGATCACCGTACGGTTGAGCCAGTCGTGGGGCCCCTGCGGGGCGCGGAAGTAGGGCGTGCACCGAAAGTACGGGCTGCGCGCCGGCGAGGACTGCGCGCCGTAAACGTACCCGAGATTGCGGATGTAGATGAGGGCGCCGTCACTCGCCTCGAGGAGGTAATGGGCGTTGAGCTCGACGATACCGTCGGTGCGTACGGTCGCCCAGTCCGCGCCGCTGTAGTCCACGACGCGCCCGTTGAGGCGCGGTCCCTCGACGAGGCCGCTCTTCACGGAGGTGTACCCCTGAGTGGCGCCACCCGAGACGGGCCCGAAAGTCCGCCGCTCGTTGAAGTCGATGCGTACGTCGAAGACGTGTTCCAGCTTGAGCGCGATTGAGGTGTCCATCGAGCCTACCCTGATGAGCGCTGAGGATGACCTTCACCATTATCCGGGGCCTCCCCGCGCTCGTCTTGTAACATGGCATGGGGAGCCACGTGGGAGATATCGATGTTCGTTGCGCGGACGACAGGCGTGCTGATTCTCGCTGCGGTCTCACTCGCAGCGCGGGCCCAGGGCGCACCCATTCCGGAGGCCATCTACACTGATCCGCCGCACGATGCGAGATTTCCGGCATCGATGGTGGTTCTTCACGTTCCGACGCACGGTGTGCGGATCAACGGCCTCGCCTATCTTCCGAGTGGCCCGGGACCTCATCCCGTACTCGTGATCTGCCACGGCCTGCCGGGCAACGAGAAGAACCTCGACCTCGCCCAGGCGGTGCGGCGCGCGGGTTGGGTCGCCGTCACGTTCAACTATCGGGGCTCCTGGGGCAGCCCCGGGCGGTTCAGCTTTCTCGGCAACCTCGAAGACACGGCGGCCGTGATGGCCTATCTGCGCAATCCTCGCAATGCGGGGGCGCTGCGCCTCGATCCGAGGCGCATCGTCATCGCAGGGCATAGCATGGGCGGCTGGGTCGCTGCGAAGATCGGGTCCCGCGATCCCGGCCTGCGCGGCGTGATTCTCATCTCCGCGTGGGATCCGTCGGCTCCCATGACGCACGAGAAGGCGGTTGCGGAGATGGCCGACGACATGGAAAGCCTCGCCGGGGTCACCGCGGAGAGCATGGCGGCCGATCGCGAGGCGCATCTGAAGGAGATGGCGCTCGCCCCGACCGCCCAGGGGCTTGCTCGCAAGCCGCTGCTCGTCCTTTCCGCCGATGACGGTCTCGCGCCGGGGACCGATGCCTTGATCGCCTCCATCCGTGCCCACGGCGGTCGGCTCGTGAGCTCGGAGCACGCGGCAACGGATCACGGCTGGTCGGATCGGCGGATCGAGCTCGAGGCGAGCGTCATCCGCTGGCTCCAGTCGCTGCCCTGAGATCGAGCAGTCGAGCCAGTGGGCTTCGATTTCATCATCGTCGGTGCCGGATCGGCAGGCTGCGTGCTTGCGAGCCGTCTCTCCGAGGACTCGAGCCGCACCGTGCTGCTCCTCGAGGCGGGAGGCTTCGAGCACCGGCATCGGCGTATGCGGATGCCGCTCGCCTGGCGCGATACCTTCATGGACCCGCGCCTCGGGTGGGGATATTCGAGCGAGCCCGAGCCCTATGCCGATGCGCGGCGCATTCCCGTTCCCCGGGGCAAGGTGCTCGGCGGCTCCTCCTCCGTGAACGGCATGATGTACTCCCGCGGCCACCCCGCCGACTATGACGCCTGGCGCAGCCTCGGGCTCGCCGGCTGGAGCTATGCGGAGGTGCTGCCGTACTTCCGCCGCTCGGAGAGCAACTGGCGCGGCGAGTCGCGCTACCACGGCGCAAGCGGTCCACTCACGGTCGCGCGTCATCTGACGGACGACACGATCTATCCGCGCCTCATCGCGACGGCGGCGAAGCTCGGCTATCCCGAGCTCGATGACTTTCACGGCCCCGACGTCGTGGGATTCAGCGCCCCGGACTTCAACGTTCATCGCGGCCGCCGTGCGAGCACTGCCGCACGCTACCTGCGTCCCGCGATGTCGCGGCCCAACCTCGCGACCGAGGTGGGCGCGCTCGCGCATCGGGTGCTCTTCGAGGGGTCCCGGGCCATCGGCATCGAGTACGCGCGCGCAGGCCAGGTGCTGCGCGCGCGAGCGGAGCGGGAGGTGATTCTCGCGGCCGGCGCGTTCAACTCCCCGCAGCTCCTGCTGCTCTCGGGCGTCGGTCCCGCGGCCGAGCTCGAGGCGCTCGGCATTCGACCGCTCCACGCGTTACCGGGCGTCGGGAAGAATCTGCAGGACCATCAGTCCGTCGGCGCGGTGTTCGCGGCTCGCGGGCCGATCACGTTCGAGTCGTGCCTGCGCCTCGATCGGCTCGCGCTCGCGGTGCTGCGCTGGCAGCTCCTCGGCACCGGACCCGTCGCGGGGTTGCCGGTTGCGGCGCAGGGTTTCTTGCGCATCCGCCCCGAGACGCGCGGGGCGGACGTACAGTTCCTCGTGAGCCCCGTATCGATGCTCGCCCGCGCGTGGTTCCCGGGATGGCGCAAGGGTGCCGGTCACGTCTTCTCGACGGCCAATGTCGTCCTGCATCCCGAGAGTCGGGGTGAGGTGACGCTTCGCTCGAGCGATCCACACGCTCCGCCGCGCATCCGCTTCAATCTGCTCCAGGCGCAGGCGGATCGATGGACCTTGCGCTACATGCTCAAGTTCGTGCGCACGTTCTTCGCGACGCCGCCCGCCTCGGAGCTCGTGAGCGGCGAGCTGCTCCCGGGCCCGCGCATCGCAAGCGACGAGGAGCTCGATGCCCACGTTCGCCGCTCGGTCGCGACGGCCATGCACCCGACGAGTACCTGTGCCATGGGCACCGATGCGCAGGCGGTCGTCGATGCCGAGCTGCGGGTGCGCGGGCTCGCGGGCTTGCGCGTCGTGGACGCATCGGTCATGCCACGGATCATCGGGGGCAACACGAACGCCCCCGTCATCATGATCGCCGAGAAGGCCTCGGACCTCATTCTCGGACGTCCAGCGCTTCCCGCGGCGCACCTGTCCTGAACGCTTACGCGTTCTTCGCGCCGACGCGCGCGGGAACGATCTTGCCCGTCACGGGGTGGGGATAGTGGAAGGGCATGATGAAGGTCTGCGGCCACACGGGCGGTGGCTCGCGCAGCTCGTCAGGACCGCGCGGGCTCTCGGGATAGGTCGCGGTGTACCCTGCGACCATCAGAGGCTCGGTCGGGGAGTGTGCCCAGCCCTCCTCGAGCCGCGCCTGATAGACGATGCGATAGTTGAACAGCTTGATCTTCCACACACCGTTTTCCTTGGCGTACTCGTTCTCGTAGATGCCCGCCTCGAGGAACTGTGCTGGAATGCGCGGGGGAGCATCCCGCTTGCTTTCGTGCACACCGGCCTGGAGGAAGCAGCGGAAGCGCCCCTTCGCCGTCGTACGATCGGGCGCCACATCCACGATGTCCTGCGCAATGATGTGCTCGAAGAGCATGCCGTAGGCCGGACCGTCGAGTCCGGAGGCGCCCCCGTAGAGCCGCCGGGCGCCGCGCTTGCCGCGGAAGATGCCGTTCATGAAGTAGAGCACGGCATCCTCGGCGAACAGGTCGACGATCTCGGCGAACAGGCACTTGTCCATGTAATAGCCGTACTTGAACTGCAGGGTGCGCACGGCCTGGATGTCGGCGTGAGTGCCGACTTCGTGCTTGAGGGCATCGAGCTCGCGCTGCAGCAGCTCGAGCTGTTGCGCGAGTGCTTGCGCACGCGGTTCCTGAAGACTCATCGGTCACCTCCGGCATGCATCAGGGCGTACTCGGCGGGCGCTCTGCGCCGGCTGCCGCCGCCGCTGCCTCCAGGCGCATCGCCTCGATGTCGTCATCGAGCTCCATGTATCGACCGGAGAGTGCATCGTAGCGGCCCGAAGCGAGGTCGAGGCAGCGGCGCGCGCAGCGCGCGAGATCGGAGTCCCGATCCGGGGAGTCCCGGCGGGCGCGCAGGCGCGCCACCATGCCCGGGAGCCAGCGCTGCGCGTCGGGGGAGTTCATCGTCTCCTCGGCGATCCCGGTGAACACGAATCCGGGATCGATCGCAAAGACGCTGACCCCGAGCTCCTTGGCCTCTGCGGCTGCCTCGGCCGTGATGCGGGTCTGGGCGATCTTGCCGACGCAGTACGCCGAGAGGTAGGGCGCGACGATCCGGCTCGCGAGCGCGGAGACGAGGATGATGCGGCCGCGGCGCCGCTCGATCATGCCGGGCATCACGCGGCGCAGGTACAGCATCGGCGCGCGGATGTGGACCTCCTGGGACGTCCACCAGGCCTGCGGATCGATCGTCCAGAGCGGCCCGAACGGGCCGGGCACCCCGGCATTGCTCACGAGCAGGCTCACCGCGCCGTGCTCGCGCTCGGTCTCACGGATGACGCGCTCCACATCGGCCGGCCGAGTCACATCGCCCGTCACGGCGCGCGCGCGTCCGCCGGCACGGGCGATCTCGGCCACGACCGCATCGAGCTCGTCGCGGGTACGCGAGGTGACGGTCACCGCCGCGCCCCGGCGCGCGAACTCGAGCGCGATCGCCTTGCCGAAGCCTCGTCCTGCGCCGGTCACCACGGCGATCTCGCCTGCAAGCTGGTCCGCCATGGGTACCTCCGATCGATGTGCGAACCCGGGGTGGGGCGGATGAGTTTAAGGCAGCGGAGCGGAAGGGGCGATCCGCTGGTAGAGTGAGTGCCCTTTCGAGATTCGCCCCAGAGGACTCGCGCTCATGGGCAGTCAGAACGAACTCGAGGCGTTGCGCACCCAGGTCGAACAATTGACCCGCCACGTCGGGCTGCTCGAGGACGCCCAGGCCGTCCGTCGCGTGCAGTTCGCGTACGGGTACTACATGGACAAGGGGCTGTACCAGGAGGTCGTGGACCTCTTCGCCGACGACGGCGAGGTGCGCTTCATGGGCGGGATCTTCCGCGGGAAGAGTCGCGGCGTGAAGCGACTGTACATCGAGCGCTTCCGCACGACGTTCACGCACGGCCGCAACGCACCCGCTTACGGCTTCATGCTCGAGCATCTGCAGCTGCAGGACATCATCGATGTGGCTGCCGATCGCAAGAGCGCCCGCGGGCGGTTTCGCTGCTTCATGCAGGCCGGCAGCCACGCGAGCAAGCCCGATAAGGTGGCGACGCTCCCCCTGCAGTGGTGGGAGGCCGGTGTCTACGAGAATACCTACGTCTGCGAGGGTGGAGTCTGGAAGATCCAGATCCTCAACTACTGCTTGAGCTGGCAGGCCGACTACGAGCAGGGCTGGGCGCACAGCAAGCCGTACGAGGGACCGTTCTTCACCAGGACCTATCCCGAAGATCCCGGTGGTCCCGATGAGATCACCGCGGAGCGACCCGCGTTCTGGCCGCAGACGGCCGTCGTCCCCTTCCATTTCCCGCATCCCGTCACCGGGAGATCGCATGAGTAACGCCTTTCCGCCGACGCTGGACTTCAGCGGCTACAACGAGCCCTCGAGAGTCGAGTGCGAGATCTTCGACCTGGTGGTCGAGGGGGCTCTGCCTGTGGAGTTGCACGGCTCGTGGTACCAGAGCGTGCCCGACCCCCAGTTCCCACCGATGCTGGGGCACGACACGTACCTCAGCGGGGACGGCATGGTGCGGATGCTGCGCTTCGAGGGCGGCCACGTGGATTTCAAGCAGCGCTACATCCGCTCAGAGCGCTGGAAGAACGAGCGCGGGGCGCGCCGCTCGCTCTACGGGCTTTATCGCAACCCCTACACCGACGATGCGAGCGTGCGCGGCAAGTCGCGCGCCGTGTACAACACGACCCCGATCTATCACGGCGGCCGGTTGCTTGCGCTCAAGGAGGACAGCCACGCGATGGAGCTCGATCCCGCTACGCTCGAGACGCTCGGGGAGTGGGATTTCGAGGGCCGGCTGCGCAGCCAGACGATGACGGCACACACGCGGCTCGATCCGGCGACGGGCGAGCTCTTGTTCTTCGGCTACGAGGCGAGCGGGCTCGCCTCGCGCGATGTGGCGTTCTGCGTGGCCGATCGCCACGGGAAGCTCGTGCGCGAGGAATGGTTCGAGGTGCCCTACTGCGCGATGATGCACGACTTCGCGGTCACGCAGGAGCACGTGATCTTCCCGGTGTTCCCGACCACCGCGGACCGCGCGCGCATCGAGGCGGGCGGTGCGCACTGGATCTGGGAGCCGAGCCGCCCGACCTACGTCGGCATCATGCCGCGCGCAGGCACCGTGAGGGATCTGCGCTGGTTCACAGGGCCTGCCTACTCGGCCTATCACTTCATGAATGCGTACACCGAGGGCAGTCAGGTGCACCTCGACTTCGGCTACGGCAAAGTCAATCCGTTCCCGTTCATCCAGGAGGCCTCGAAGATTCGGGTGCGCCCGGAGGAGATGGACGGACAGTTCGTGCGCTGGAGCTTCAACATGGCGCGGCCCGGGGAGCGCTGGGAGGAGTACGTCCTCGGGCCTGCCGGGGACATGCCGCGCATCGCCGAGCGGGACATGCTGGTCGATTACACCGTCGGCTACTACCAGAGCTTCGACCCGAGCGTCGGCCCCCCGCTCATCGCGGGCCCGGTGGGCGCGGGGTTCAACACGATCCTGCGCATCGAGGTGAAAAGCGGCAAGCTCACGCGCCTGCCCATGGATCGCCGCTCGACCGTGCAGGAGCACGTGCATATCCCCTCCCGGCAGCCGGGTCACGAGGGCTATCTCGCCTTTCTCGTGGACCTGCACGATGAGCATCAGTCCGAGATGTTCGTGCTCGAGGCGGCGCGCATCGAGCGCGGCCCCATCGCGCGCATCAAGATCCCGCTGCGTCTGCGCGTGGGGGTGCACGGCAACTGGGTGCCGGCTGAGCGCCTGACCTGAAGGAGGATCGGATGTCAACGCCCCTTCAAACGAATCCAGTGGCGGGAGCGGCAGGCGTCGAAGCCGCCGTCGCGAGCGCCGCCAAGCCGGCCGAGCTCGCCTGGCCACGCCCCGCGCAGGCGTGGTGGGCGGTGAGCGTCTTCGCGATCGGCCTGATGTTCAACTTTCTCGATCGCGGCGTGATCGGGCTCCTGGTGCAGCCCATCAAGCATGATCTGCACCTGAGCGACACGCAGATCGGCCTGCTCATGGGGCCGGCATTCATCATCTTCTACGTGGTGCTCGGACTGCCGATCGCTCGGCTGGTGGACAGCCGCAGCCGCCGCGCCATCATCGGCGTCGGTGTGGTGTGCTGGAGCGTTGCGACGGCGCTCTGCGGCATCGTGCGCAGCTTCGGGATGTTCTTTCTGTGCCGCGTCGGCGTCGGCGTCGGCGAGGCCTGTAACGGACCAGCGACCTACTCCCTGATGGCGGACCTGTTTCCGAAGGAGCGCCTCGCGCGCGCGATCTCCGTGATGCAGTTCGGCTTCGTCGCGGGGAACGGGATCGCGACCATCCTCGCAGGGGCGATCATCAGCTTCGTGTCGCACGTGGACGTGGTGCACGTCCCCCTCGTCGGGGATCTGCGCCCCTGGCAGGTCACCTTCCTGTGTGTGGGTCTGCCCGGCCTGATCGTTGCCGCACTCTACACGACGATCATCGAGCCGCTCCGGCGCGGGCGCATGACCGCGGCGCGGGGCACGCAGCTTGCGGGCAAGGCCATTCCGCTGCGCGAGGTCGTGCGGTTCATCAATCAGAACCGCACGACCTATGCGCCGATGTTCCTCTCGCTCGCGCTGCAATCGATCGTCACGTTCGGCATTCTCAACTGGTCGGCGACGTTCTTCGTGCGCACGTACGGCTGGAGCATCCCGCAATTCGCGTACGCGAATGGCCTGACGCTGCTGGTGCTCATGCCGATCGGCCTGATACCGGGCAGCATGCTCGCGGAGCACTGGACGCGCCAGGGACGTGACGATGCGCACATGCGGGTGACGCTGCTCTCATCGCTCGCCTACGCCCCGACCGCCATCCTCTTTGCCACGATGCCGAGTGCGCCGCTTGCGCTCGCCCTCCTCGGGCTGGGGTACCTCGTGTCGTCCCTGCAGTTCGGGCCGATCAACGCGGCCATGCAGATCGTCACGCCGAATGAGATGCGCGGCCAGGTGACCGCGCTCTACCTCTTCATCTTCAACACCTTCGGCTCGGGGCTCGCGCCGCTCGTCATCGCGCTCGTGACCGATCGCATCATCGGCTCGGAAGCGAAGATCGGCCACGCCATCGTGCTCACCGCCGCCGTGCTCGAGCCTCTCGTCCTGCTCGTCATGTGGGCGGGTCTCAAACCCTATGCCCGCAGCGTCGCGCGGGCGCGCGCCTGGGCTTAAAGCATGTACACGACCAGCACCGCCATACTCGAGGCTTTGCACGAAGCCGGCGCCGAGTATCTCTTCGCGAACCTCGGCAGCGATCACAGCGCGTTCCTCGAGACCCTCGCCGAGGCGACCTCTGCGGGGCATCGGGGCCGGTTCCCGACGCTCATCACCGCGCCCCACGAGATGGTCGCGCTCTGTGCGGCGCAGGGATTTGCGCAGCTGAGCGGCCGTGCTCAGGCCGTTCTGGTGCACGTCGAGTGCGGTACGCAGCAGCTCGGCGGCGCGGTTCACAACTGTGCCAAGGCACGCACCCCCGTGCTGATTCTGGCCGGACTGTCGCCGGCGACTCAGGAAGGCGAGGCGCGGGGCAGCCGCAACGAGTTCATCCACTGGCTGCAGGATACGTTCGATCAGCGTGGGCTGGTGCGCGGCTACATGCGCTACGACAACGAGATCCGTCTCGGCGCCAACGCGAAGCAGATCGTCCACCGCGCCCTCCAATTCGCCTGCAGCGAGCCGAAGGGTCCGGTGTACCTGACGGCGGCCCGCGAGGTCCTCGAGGCGGAGATCAAGCCGGTCCACATCGACCGCGCCGAGTGGCCCACGATCGCCCCGGCGGCGCTCGCGCCCGAGGACGCGGCCTTCGTCGCCGAGGCGCTCGCCCGGGCGCGCCGGCCGCTCGTCGTCACCTCGTACGTCGGCCGCAATCCCGCGGCAGTCGCCGAGCTGTCACGGCTCTGCAACCGACTCGGCGTGGGGGTGCTCGAGGCGACGCCGAGCCAGATGAACTTCCCGCCGACCGATCCGCTGCACCAGGGCAGCCAGTGGAACGAGAAGCGCCAGAATCCCGCGCTCGCCGAGGCGGACACCATCCTCGTGATCGACAGCGACGTACCCTGGATCCCGGAGATCAACCGGCCGAGCGACAGCGCCCGCATCCTGCACATCGATACCGATCCGCTCAAGATTCAGATGCCACTCTGGTACATCCACGCGCGGCACCTCTACCGTGCCGATGCGGCGCTCGCGCTTCGGCAGGTGAACGCCGCGCTCGACGCCGCAGCGCTCGACACCGCGGCGGTGCGGGAGCGCACCGCGCACTACACGCGGCGGCATGCGCAGCTCGCGGGCGAGCTCGAGCGGCGCGAGCACGCGCCCGCGGAAGGGTTGACGGCCGAGTATGCGACCGCGCGCATCCGCGAGGCGATCGGTGAGCAGGCGATCGTGCTCTCCGAAGGGGTGACCAACTACCACGTGATCGCGCAGCACGTGCGCCGCGTGCGCCCCGGAACTCTGCTCACGCAGGGCGGGGGGTCGCTCGGGTGGAACGGAGGCGCTGCGGTCGGTGCAAAGCTCGCGCGCCCGAACGAGCTGATCGTCGCGCTCACCGGGGACGGCTCGTACATGTTCTCCGTCCCCTCGACCGTGCACTGGATGGCGAGGCGCTACCGCACGCCCTTCCTGCAGGTGATCTACAACAACCGCGGCTGGCGGGCGCCCAAGTTCTCGGCGCTCGGCGTGCATCCGCAGGGTCATGCGAGCCGTGCGCAGCCCGTTGACCTTGGCGTGACCTTCGATCCGCCGCCCGATTACGCCGGCATTGCCGCGGCGGCGGGCGGAGCCCTTGCGCTCGCGGTACGCACCCCGGACGAGCTCGAAGCCGCCCTGCCGCGCGCCTTGCACGCCGTGCGCGAGGAGCGCCGCTGCGCCGTGATCGACGCCTGGCTGCCGCAGTTGTAGGCAAGCTTGAAAATCGGGCTTTGCGCCGCGGTGCTGCTCCTCACGATGGCAGCGGGGGACGCCCGCGCCGCGACGCCCACCTTTGATCCTCGGCCCTGGGTTTCCGATCTGCACCAGATTCGGGACGCCTTCGCCGCGAAATACGCCAATCTCGAGTGGGCGGTCTTCGAGCGCGAGATCGACCTTCCGGGGCTTTTCGCGCGCACCGAAGCACGAGTGCGCGCCGCCGGGAGCGATGTGCAAGCCGAAGCGGCCATCGACCGGCTCACTCGAACGCTCGGTGATGGCCACGTGCGGGTCGTGTGGCCGTCGGCCAGGGACTCACCGTCATCGAGTCCCGGCGCTCAGCGCCCGACCGAGCCGTGCGCGGCGCTCGGATTCGACGATTCGAAAAGCGGTCAGGCGCTCGCTGCGCGCATCCCAGGCTACGAGCCGCTGCCCGATGAGGCCGCGCCGGAGTTTCCGGCCGGCAGCGTCCCCGTGGGGCGTGAGCGCCTCGGCATCATCCGCATCGGGCTTTTCGCCCCGATGGGATCCTCCAAATTATGTGCCGCGGCGCTACGCGCGCTCGCGCTGCCGCCCGGCGCCGAATGTGACGCGCGCTGCGCCGACCGTGTGGCGAGCACCTCCTATCGATTGATGTCGCGCCAGCTCGCCGCTCGCATCCGCGCCCTGCGCAGTCTCGGTGCCACGACGCTCCTCATCGACGTGACCGAGAATGGCGGAGGCTCGGAGTGGGCCGAAGCGGCCGCTCGAATCGTAAGTCCCCGCGCGCTGCGCTCGGAGCGTCTCGGGTTCGTGCGGGGTGAGCACTGGGCGGATCACTGGCGAGCCCTTGCGCAGCAGCTGCGCGCCGCCGAGCGTGGCGCCGCGGCGCAGGAGCGGCAGAGCCTCGCGAGGTGGGCTGCGCAGGCCGATCATGCGCGGGTCGACGCGCAGACCGTGTGCTCGTCGGCACCGTTCTGGTCGGGCCGGCGGCCGCCGTGCGACTGGCTCGTGCGCGAGTCCTATGCCACCGGCCTGCTCGGCGAAGGCGATGCTTCCGCCCTGCATGCCAAGCCCTGGGGGCCGCTCGTATTCACGCCCGCCGAATACGAGTTCCAGCAATCCGTCTGGCACGGACCGCTGCTCGTGCTGGTCGATGGGAATACCGGCTCGGCTGCGGGAGAGTTTGCGGCCGTGCTCCAGGACAACGGCGCCGCAGTGGTGCTCGGCTCGCCCGCGCTCGGCGGCTGCGGGCATACCGATGGCGGTACGCCCACCAAGCTCACCCACAGCGGCGCGATCCTCGAGCTGCCGGACTGTGCGCGGTTTCGTCGCGACGGCTCCAACGAGGTGGCCGGCATCGATCCCGACATCCTCATCGGCTTTCAATCGATCGACGGACCGCGCAGGAAGGCGCTGCGCCTCCTCGCCGCGCTGCCTCGTGCCGTTGCGGCCGCTCGCGAGCTGTGCAAGCGCGAGGCGTGCGACCGCCGGTCGCGCTGAGCTCGTGCGCTCGAGCGCGACCGACCGGGCGCCCTACGGGGCGTACCCGATGCATGCCGCTCCGGATGCCACGGCGAGGCAGGCCAGAAGTCTGCGGCGCGTGAGGGTCTCACCGAGCAGCAGGCGGCCGATGAAGACCGAGAACACGACGCTCGTCTCCCGCAGCGCCGAGACCGGTCCGAGCTTGCCGCGCGAAAGCGCCGTGACGAACGCACCGTAGCTCAGGATCGATACGGCGCCGGCCACCACCGCCTTGAGGGTCTCGGGTGCCGGAAGGTCGAGGCTGGTGCCTCGCCGCAGCACGAGGTACGCAAGGGGTAGAAGCGCCCCGTACACGAGGAAGATCCAAGCGACGTACGACTGCGCATTGCCGGCGCGGCGCACGCCGAGGCCGTCGATGGTGACGTACATCGCAACGAACAGGGCGGTCGCGAGCGCGAGCAGGATCGTGCGCCCATGCGCACGCGACCTGCCGAGTCCGAGGCCCGCGATGCCGAGGCAGACGAGCGCGATGCCGATCACGGCAGGTCCGCTCAGGCGCTGGCCTGCCAGAGCGAATCCGCCGAGCGTGACGAGAATTGGAACGCTCCCCCGGATGAAGGGGTAGACCTGACCGAGCTCGCCATAGCCGTAGGCGTAGGCAAGGAAAATCGCGTACGCGACCTGCAGGATCGCCGAGGCCGCGAGATACGGCCAGCTCGCCTCGGCCGGGAAGGGCAGCAGGAGCGCGAGCGCGAGTGCCGCAGCGCTCGATACGAAGCTCATGACGGTGACGGACCACAGCCGATCGCTTCCGGCTCTGAGCAACGCGTTCCAGATCGCATGCGCGACCGCCGCAGCGAGCGTGAGGGCGATGACGACGGGGCTCACCTGCGCTCCCGGCGCTAGAGTTTGAACACCCGCTCCGCGTTCGTCTGAAAGAGCCTCTTCTTGTCCGCCGCACTGATCGGCAGGTTGTCGTGGGTCGCGACCTCGGACTCGACGCACTGGTAAGGGTAGTCCATCGCGTAGAGCACCCGGTCGACCCCGAGCACCTGCTGCGAGAAGAGGATTGCGGGCTCCCACGCCATGCCGCTCGTCGTGATGTAGAGGTTCTCGCGCAGATACTCGCCGGGCAGCTTCCGGTTGGGCTTCCAGTGCGCGTACCGCTTGGAGTTGAGCGTCGCGCGATACATGTAGTCGAGTCGATAGAGCCAGAAGGGGAGCGCCTCGCCCATGTGGCCGATCACCACCTTGAGCTGCGGAAAGCGGTCGAAGAGTCCGCTCACGATGAGCCGCAGGACGTGCAGGCCCGTCTCGACGCCGAACCCGTAGATCGCCCCATCGAGCCCCGCCTCGAGGAAGGGCCCGATCATGCTCTGCGGCGCGGTCCCCGGGTGAATGTAGATCGCCGCGTCGCAGGCCTCGGCCGCCGCAAAGATGTCCCAGTACTTCTCGTGATCGAGGTACTCTCCGTGCACGTGCGAGTTGATCACGACGCCTTTCAGGCCGAGCGTGCGCATCGCCCGCTCGATCTCCTTGGCAGCCGCCGCAGGGTCCTGCGGGGCGACGGCTGCGAGCCCCGCAAACTCCCGCGGATGCGTTCGCACCGCCTCAGCGAGCTGATCGTTGCTCGAGCGGGCGAGGGCGGTCGCCGTCGCGGCATCGAACACCTGCACGCCAGGGGAGGTGAGGAGCAGCAGCTGCATGTCGATGCCCATGGACTCCATGTCGCGGATGCGCCGCTCATCGAGCCACTGCAGCTTCTCGATGATGTGCGTCGCGCGCTCGCTCTTGCTGCCGAGGTAAAAGCCCCACATGGAGTTGAAGCCCACATCGGGAATGCTCTTGCGTGCGAGCGCATCGCGATACAGCTGCATCATCTCGGGCGGCGACCATGCCTCCTCGGTGGCGATGCGCCGGTAGGCGGAGTTCGTGCCGATCGTCATGGAGTTCACCTGTCTCGGCGGGCGCCGCTCGGGCATGATAGCGGCTTCGATCGCTATAATCATCGCGCCGCAGCCTCACCCGCGCGGCCTCGATCCACGGGCGGTCCATCGCGAGCGCGCAGTCATGGCCAAGTACCAGCCGAATTTGAATCTCGAGCAACTCGTCGCGATCGACATTCACACCCATGCGAACATCTCCGGGCGGGCGCCGCGCGACCCGTGCGCGCGCGCGTTCGACGATGCGATGGCGAAATACTTTCGCTCCGGCAAGCCCCCGACACCGACCGAGGTTGCGCAGTACTACCGTGAGCGGCGCATGGCGGCGGTCATCTTCACCGTGGATGCGGAAGCGGCGGCGGGTCACTGGCGCATCGCGAACGAGGAGGTGGCGGAGGTCGCCGCCGAGAACAACGATGTGCTCATCCCCTTTGCGAGCGTCGATCCTGCGCGCGGCAAGATGGGCGTGCGCGAGGCGCGCCGCCTGATCGAGGAGTACGGGGTGCGGGGCTTCAAGTTCCATCCGTCCATGCAGGCGTTCTACCCGAACGACCGCGACGCCTATCCCCTCTACGAGGTGATCGCGCAAGCCGGGTTGCCTGCCCTTTTCCATACCGGTCAGACGGGAGTCGGTGCCGGGTTGCCCGGCGGGATGGGCGTGAAGCTCAAATACTCGAACCCGATCTATCTCGACGATGTCGCGGCGGATTTCCCGACGCTCACCATCGTCATGGCGCATCCGTCGTTTCCGTGGCAGGACGAGGCTCTCGCCATCGCGACCCACAAGCCAAACACCTACATCGACCTTTCCGGCTGGTCGCCGAAGTACTTTCCGCAAAACCTCGTGCAGTACTCGAACAGCCTGCTCAAGGATCGGGTGCTCTTCGGGACGGACTACCCGGCGCTCACGGTCGAGCGGTGGCTGGGCGATTTCGAGAAGCTGCCGATCAAGCCCGAAGTCCGGCCGCTCATCCTCAAGGACAACGCCATCCGGCTGCTGAAGCTGCGCTGACGGAAAAACACCTTGGATTGCTCGGGGCGCTCGTGCCCGCCATCCAAGGCCTCTCGGGGCGCCCGTTGCCGCCATACCTCCTATCGGCAATCCCGATTGTAAATTGGCCGTGGAGGCGGTCAGAATGCGCGCATTCGCTCCGAGCGGGGAGATGCGCTCCGAGCGGATGGACACCCCCCTTACAAAAGAGAGTTGAGTCATGAGTCAGCAGAACCTGGAGAGCTTGCTCAAGTCCGTCGGGAACCCGGTGAAGATGCTGCGCAATTCGCAGCTCGGCGCCTATGTCTACCCGGTGGTCCCGAGCGAGTTCAGCAACTGGCGCGACGAGCAGCGTGCGTGGCGCGACAGCGCCGTGCTGTTCGACCAGTCGCATCACATGGCCGAGATCACCGTGAAAGGCCCCGATGCGCTCAAGATGCTCAACTACCTCACCATCAACAGCTTCGCGAATTTCACGCCGAACAAGGCGAAGCAGATGGTGCCCTGCAGCCACGACGGATACGTGATCGGCGACGGCATTCTGTTCTATCTCGAGAAGGACGAGCTCCTCTTCGTCGGCCGCGCCCCGACCGTCAACTGGATCGAATTCCAGGGCCAAACCGCTGGCTTCAAGGTCGATCTCGTCCGCGACGACCGCTCCCCTTCCCATCCGCGCGGCAAGGCGGTCAAGCGCGGGCATTACCGTTTTCAGGTGCAGGGTCCCAATGCCTGGAAGGTGCTCGAGAAGCTCAACGGCGGACCCATTCCGGAAGTGAAGTTCTTCACGATGGATGCGATCAAGATCAAGGGTCGCAAGGTGCGCTGCCTGCGCCACGGGATGGCGGGGGCGCCGGGACTCGAGATCTGGGGCCCGTATGCGGAATACGACGAGATCCGCGATGCGATCGTCGAGGCCGGTAAGGATTTCGGCCTGGTGCAGGTCGGCTCCCGCGCCTATGCGAGCAATACGCTCGAGTCCGGCTGGATTCCCTCCCCGCTGCCGGCCGTGTACACGGGCGAGAGGATGAAGAAGTACCGCGAGTGGCTGCCTGCAGCAGGCTACGAGGGCACGGGATCGATCGGCGGCAGCTTCGTCTCCGACAACATCGAAGACTACTACATGACGCCGTACGAGCTCGGGTACGGTCCGTTCGTGAAGTTCGACCACGACTTCATCGGACGCGAGACGCTCGAGCGCAAGTCGAAGGAGCCGCAGCGCAAGAAGGTGACGTTCGCGTGGAACGGCGATGACATGGCGAAGATCTACGCCTCGCTCTTCGTGCCGGGCGGGGAGCCCTACAAGTTCTTCGATCTACCCATCGCCAATTATGCGTCCGCCTCCTACGACAAGGTGACGATGGGCGGGAAGGTCGTCGGGCTGTCGATGTTCGGTGGCTACAGCTACAACGAGCGTACCGCGCTCTCGCTCGGCGTGGTCGACCCGAACATCAACGTCGGCGATGTGCTCACGCTCACGTGGGGCGAGGAGGGCGGCGGCACCCAGAAGCCGACCGTCGAGCGGCACAAGCAGCTCGAGGTGCGCGTGAAGGTCTCGCCCGTTCCCTACGCGACGGACGCTCGCGAGGCCTACCACGAGGGCTGGCGCACGCGAACGAAGTAGCGCGCGCGGCGAGTCACGGCCCGGGTCTAGATGTACGCGGGCTGCGCAGCGGTGAGCACCTCGGGGCTTTCCACGGCCACGGCGTGTGCCCGTGCCCGCGGCAGGATGTGCGTCGCATAGAACCGTGCGCCGAGAAGGAGCTCGGGCGCGAGGGGATGGGAGCGGCTCGCGGCCAGGGCATGCTCCGCGCTGAGCGCCCACTGCCACCCGCCGGCGAGGACGCCGAGCCACTGCAGGAACGGGTAGGCGACGCAGGCTGCGCGCCCGGGCTGCGAGGTGTCGAATGCGACGAGCCGCTTCGCGGCGGACCGCAACAGCCCGAGCTCCGCAAGCAGCGGCTCCGCGAGGGCAGGCAGCCGGTGGGGAGACTCGCGCAGCCTGCGGACCGCATCCTCCATGTCTGCGAGCAACTCCTCGAGCGCGGCGCCGTGGTCGCGGATCACCTTGCGCCCAAGCAGATCCTGGGCCTGGATGAAATTGGTACCCTCGAATATGGGCCCGATGCGCGCATCGCGGTAGAGCTGTGAGATCTCGCTCTCCTCGATGTAGCCCGCGCCGCCATGAACCTGCACGCCGAGCGATGCGACCTCCACGGCGATGTCGGAGCACCAGGCCTTGACGAGCGGGGTGAGCAATCCAGCGCGTCGTGCGGCGCGCTCGCGCTCGTGCGGCCGGCTGCCCTCGCCCGCGCGCGCGCCATCGAGCTCGGCGGCAGCCGCGTACGCGAGGCAGCGCGCCGCGTGCGTCAGGGTCTTCATCGTGAGCAGCATGCGCCGTACGTCGGCATGCTCGATGATCGGGCGCTGGGCGCCCGCCGCGTCGCGACCCTGGCGCCGCTCTTGCGCGTAGCTGCGCGCGAGCTGCCACGCGCGCTCGGCGAGGCCGGTGGAATGCAGCCCCACGCCGAGCCGCATGCGGTTCATCATCGTGAACAGGCACGAGAGACCGCCGTGCAAATCGCCGATGAGCCAGCCCCGGGCACCCGTGCGCTCGCCGAGGGCCATGACACACGTTGGACTCGCGCGGATGCCCATCTTGTGCTCGAGCGCGACCGCCTGGATGTCATTCGCCGCGAGCCCCCCTGCCTCGGGCAGTGCCTTTGGAACGAGGAAGAGCGAGAGACCCTTGAGCCCTGGCGGTGCGTCCGGTGTGCGCGCGAGGATGAGGTGGACGATGTTCTCGGCGAGGTCGTGATCGCCCCAGGAGATGAAGATCTTGCGGCCCGAGAGCCGCCACTCATCACCATCCGGTATCGCGAGTGTGCGCAGGGTCGAGAGGTCGGAGCCCGCTTGCGGCTCGGTGAGATCCATTGCAGCCGCCCAGCGCCCACTCACGAGCAGTGGCAGGTAGCGCTCGCGAATGGCGGTCGAGGCATGAGCCTCGAGTGCCTCGACCGCGCCCACCGCGGCCTCCGGGCACATCGCGAAGGCGAGATTCGCACCGCCCCAGATCTCGGTCACCGCGGCAGCGAGGAGATTCGAGAGTGCCTGGCCGCCGAGCTCGCGCGGGGCGCAGATCGAGGCCCAGCCGTCGTTGCAGAAACGCCGGTACGCCTCGGGGAAGCCCTGCGGGGTGACGACGCCGTGCTCCGTGAGGCGCGAGGGCGCGGCATCGCCCGCCCGGTTGAGGGGGGAGAGCACCTCCTGCGCAAAACGACCCGCCGCCTCGAGGATGGGATCGGCGTCCTCGACCGCAACCGGATGGCGCGCGCTGCGCGCAATCTGGGCGATCGCGAGGCGCATCATCGCGAGCGGCGCCTGGTAGGGTGCGGACATCGGCTCTTGACTCCGGACGTGGCGCGCGGAATTGTGCCCCACTTGAGCGCGCAACCCTACGAAACCTTGAGCGAGCACCGCTCCTTCGGCGGGACGGTCGGGTTCTATCGCCACGCCGCCGCAACGACGCGGTGTCCGATGCGCTTCGCCGTGTTCATGCCACCGCAGGCCTCCCGCGGCCCCGTTCCGGCGCTCTACTACCTCGCAGGCCTCACGTGCAGCGAGGAGACCTTCATGATCAAGGCGGGGGCGCAGCGTATCGCGGGGGAGCTCGGGCTGATGCTCGTCGCGCCGGATACGAGTCCCCGGGGCGTGCCGCTGCCGGGCGACAGCGACTCGTGGGATTTCGGCGTGGGAGCCGGGTTCTACCTCGATGCGACGCAGGAGCCCTGGGCGCGGCACTACCGCATGTACTCCTATGTGACCCAGGAGCTCCCGGATCTGCTCGAGGCGCATTTCCCGGCCGACCCGGCGCGCCGCGGGATCTTCGGTCACTCGATGGGAGGGCACGGGGCGCTCACCATCGCGCTCAAGAATCCCGCGCGCTACCGCTCGGTCTCCGCGTTCGCGCCCATCGCCGCCCCGCGGCGCTCACCCTGGGGACAGAAGGCCTTTTCCGGCTACCTCGGACCGGACTGCGGGCAGTGGGCCGAGTACGATGCCACCGAGCTCGTGCTGGGTCTTACGGATGCGGCGCAGCGCCCACCGCTTCTCGTGGACCAGGGACTCTCCGATCAATTTCTCGAGCGCGAGCTTTATCCGCAGCTGCTCGAGGAGGCTGCCGCGCAGGTCGGTCTGCGCCTGAGGCTGCGCCGTCAGCCCGGCTACGACCACGGCTACTACTTCATCTCGAGCTTCATCGAGGACCACCTGCGCCATCACGCGCGCAGCCTTGGCTCCTGAGGCGCTACAGCTCGCGCGCGACCTCGATAAAGAGCGTGCGGAGCCAGGCGTGCCCGGGGTCGGGCTCGTTGCGCTTGTGCCAGAGCAGCACCTCGTGACTGTCGAGCGCATCGAAGGGAAGTGCGAAAGTTTTGAGGGGCACCAGGGCCGCCGCGAGCGTCGCCACGCGCTCCGGCACGGTCGCGGCGAGGGGAGTGCCCGGGAGCATGAACGGCAGCTCGAGCAGGCTCTGTGCGGTTGCGCGCACGTCGAGGTCGAGGTTGAGGAGGCGTCGCACGAACTCCTCGACGGGGGCGGTTTGCCCGGCGGGCCGCGCGAAGACGTGCGGAAGGCCCTGATATTGCTCGAGTGTGAGCTCGTCGCCGACGCTCGGATGGTCGCGCGCCACGGCGCAGACCCAGCGCACCGGGCGCAGCTCGATAACGCGCAGCGTATCGGGGTAGGCCCGTACCCCAAAGAATCTGAGCAGGTCGAGGCACAGGCAAAGATCGGCGTCTCCATACTCGAGGCGCGTCAAGCTCGTCTGGGAGACCTGCTCGATGTGGCACTGGATTCCAGGTGCCTCTCGGGCGACGCGGCGCAGGACCGCGGGCAGCACCTGAGGCAGCGCCTCGTCCGTGACCATGACCGTGAAAGTGCGCCGCACGGTCGCCGGGTCGAACGTCGGCTGGGTGCCGAGCGTTGCCTGAATCCTGAGCAGGGCCTCCCGCACCGGCTCGACGAGGGATAGTCCGCGGGGGGTCAGCTCCATGTCCCGGCCCACCCGCACGAGGAGGGGGTCGTCGAAGTAGTCGCGCAGCTTCTGCAGCGCGGCACTCATCGCCGGCTGCGACACGAACACCCGCTCGGCCGCCCGCGTGACGTTCTTCTCGTGCAGGAGCGCATCGAGTGCAATCAGAAGATTCAGGTCGAAGCGATTGAGCTGCATCGTTATTCTAGAAGGCCCCGCCGGCCGATGGCCGGCCGGACGCCCATATTGGACGCGAATAGCCGGAATCCGCAAAAATGATTGCCCCGGCTGCACGAGAGCCGCTAACGTTCACGATCCGGACCATGGAACCCCTCGACCCCCGCCAGCGTGAATCCGTGCGCCGCGTCCTTGCGCAGATGAAAGGCCGTGCAGGACCCCTGCTCGAGGTGCTGCACGGGGTCCAGGCGAGTCTCGGGTTCATTCCTCCCGCCGCTGTGGCGCTCATCGCCGAGGAGCTCAACCTCTCGCGCGCCGAGGTGCACGGCGTCGTCACTTTCTACCACCATTTTCGCAGCACACCGCCCGGCCGGCACACGGTGCAGATCTGCCGAGCGGAGTCCTGCCAGTCGATGGGTGCCGAGCAGCTGGTCGAGCATGCGAAACGCCGCCTGGGGGTGGATCTGCATGAGACCACCGCGGACCGGGCGTTCTCGCTCGAGCCGGTGTACTGCCTCGGGAACTGCGCCTGTTCGCCCGCGGTCATGATCGACGGGGAGCTCCACGGCCGTGTCTCGGCCGAGCGCTTCGACGAGCTCATCGGGGAATGCCAGAGCGGCACTGCCGGTGCGGGTCGGCCCCCAGCGGGCGGCCGCGCCCGGTAAGGCGAGGTTGATATGCGCGCACGCGTTTTCGTCCCCCGTGATTCGGGCGCCCTGTCGCTCGGGGCCGAAGCCGTCGCGCGGGCCATCGCACGCCACGCGGAGTCGCGTGGCGCGGAAGTCGAGGTGGTGCGGAACGGCTCACGGGGCCTTTACTGGCTCGAGCCCCTCATCGAGGTCGAGACCCCCGCCGGGCGGGTGGCCTATGGGCCCGTCGGCGCGCAGGATGTGGCCGGGTTGTTCGCTGCCGGTTTCTTGAAGGGCGCGGCGCATCGATTGCTCCTCGGCCCGACCGAGGACATCCCCTACCTCAAGAGCCAGCAGCGGCTCACCTTTGCGCGCGTCGGGGTCATCGTCCCGACGAGCATCGAGGGCTACCGTACGCAGGGCGGATTCCGCGGGCTCGAGCAGGCCCTCGCGCTCGCTCCGGCCGCCATCGTGCAGGCCGTGACGGACTCGGGATTGCGCGGCCGCGGCGGCGCCGCCTTTCCGGCCGGGATCAAATGGAAGACGGTTCTCGAGCAGGCGTCGAGCCAGAAATATGTCACCTGCAACGCCGATGAGGGCGACTCCGGGACTTTCGCCGACCGCATGCTCATGGAGGGCGACCCGTTCGCATTGATCGAGGGCATGACGATCGCGGCCCTCGCGGTCGGGGCAACCCAGGGCTACATCTACCTGCGCGCCGAATATCCTCACGCGCATCGCGTGCTGACCGAAGCGCTCGCCGCCGCCTACGATGCGGGCTACCTCGGAGCGAGCGTGAGCGGCAGCGGCAAGCGCTTCGATCTCGAGGTGAGGCTCGGAGCGGGGGCCTACATCTGCGGCGAGGAGACCTCGATGCTCGAGAGTCTCGAGGGTCGCCGCGGAGAGGTGCGCGTCCGGCCACCCCTGCCGGCCGTGAAGGGGCTCTTCGGCCGGCCGACCATCGTCAACAACGTCATCACGCTTGCGAGCGTGCCCGTCATTCTCGAGCGAGGCGCCGAGTTCTACCGCAACTTCGGCAGCGGTAAGTCCCGCGGCACGTTGCCGATCCAGCTCGCCGGCAACATCAAGCGCGGCGGGCTCATCGAGCGCGCGTTCGGGCTCACCTTGCGCGAGGTGCTGTACGATTAC
>Ga0335074_10001584_pt1 | contig 30815 bp, 29 predicted proteins | sample Lox_Sample_23_FD_206715 | JGI IMG/M metagenome (GOLD analysis project Ga0335074, IMG submission 206715) | Soil microbial communities from Loxahatchee National Wildlife Refuge, Florida, United States - Lox_Sample_2.3 | ecosystem: Environmental > Terrestrial > Soil > Wetlands | place: USA... | reverse complement strand
GGGGAGCTGTTCGGCGGTACCTTCGGCGTCGGCTACGCGGGGTTCCTGTTCTCGACCGCGCTGATCCTGAAGTTCTTCGCCGGGCCCATCATCGCCGCTGGCGGTGTCCTCGCGTTCGACCACGCCTTCGCGGCCTGGCTGATCCTGTGGGCTTTGTTCACAGCGGTGTTCGCGATCGGCGCCTCCAGCATCAGTCTGGCCGCCTTCACCCCGTTCACGCTGGCTTTCATCGTGCTCGTGGTGCTGGCCATAGCGAACCTGGGCGGCACGGCAAGCTGGACAGCCGACGTGGCGAAGGTCGGCGGCTGGTTCGCGATCCTGGACGGCTTCGCTGCCGGGTACCTGGGGGCCGCGATCGTGCTGAACGTGACCCTGAGCCGGGAGCTGCTGCCCATGTTCCCTGCGAAGAGCCGCCCGCGCACCGAGTAGCGAGCCGGACAGTCCCGGCATATCCGTGAGCAGAGCCGCAATTAGCCAGAGCCTGCGGCTCTGCTCAGAGGAGAGCGCGCTCGCCCGCGCGGAAGCTGGATAGCAGCAGGTCGAGTATCTGGATCTGGCGCTCCGGCGTGACCCGGCCGGAGTAGAGGACGCGCTCCGCGGACAGGCCGTCGATGAGCACGACAAGCTGGTGCGTGGCCAGGCCGAGGTCGCCGTCCGGCAGCAGTTCGCCGAGCTTGACGGCCTCCTCCAGGTGGCCGCGCAGCCGCGAGCAAAGCCGCTCGAACTCGGTGTGCTGCAGTTCCCTCAGATCCGGGTTGCCGAGGGCGCGGCCCCAGAAGCTGATCTCGATCTGCGCCTCGAGGTCGCGCCGATCGTCCAGTGGCAGTGCCTCCAGCATGACAGCGCGCAACGCGGCCAGGCCGGACAGACCGGCTGCGGCCTCCGTCATCCGCGCGCCGACCCGGCGATGCGAGTGGAGCAGCGCGGACCCGAGGATGTCGTCCTTGTCGTCGAAGTAGTGCGCCAGGATGCCGGGCGAGCACTTCGCCTCCCTGGCGATCGCGCGGATCGTGGCGCCAGCTATGCCATCGCGGGCGATCACCCGCCAGGTGGCCGAGAGGATCTCATCTCGCCGCGCGTCCCAGTCAACGATCTTCGGCATCGCTCCGGTCGCCATCTCGAGTTGACACGGTCAGTGACAGAACAGCTTCGGGGCTGTTTTTTTATCGGACGTCCGTCTAACATCCCGTTCTAATGCATGCGGACCGGGATCTGCAAACCGCCCGTGACGAGCTAGCAAGCTACTGCGGGCGCCTCGTCGCGGACGGGCTGGCTGTCGGGGCGGCGGGCAACATGAGCGTGCGAGTCGGCGATCTCGTCGCGATCACACCGTCCGGGGTGCGCTACACGGAGCTGGCACCAGCCGATATCTGCGTGGTCTCGCTGGCCGGGGACGAGATTGACGCGCCCGAGACTCCCTCAACTGAACTGCCGATGCACCTGGCTATCTACGCCGCAACGCCGGCAGCAGCGGTCGTGCACACTCACTCAGCCGAGGTCATCGCGCTGTCGGTCAGCCGGGACGAGCTCCCCGCAGTGCACTATGCCATCACCATCCTCGGCGGGCCGGTGCAGGTTGCCGGGTACAGCAGGTTCGGCTCGGCCGGCCTCGCGGACGCGGCGGTGGCCGCCCTGGCCGGGCGCAGTGCCGCGATCCTGCGCAACCACGGGGCGATCTGCTACGGCCGCACGCTGACCGAGGCCTATGACCAGGCCCTGCTGCTGGAGTGGCTGGCCAGGGTGTACCGGCTCGCCTGCAGTTACGGCGAGCCAAAGGTCCTCTCCCCGGCCGAGCTGGACGAGGTGGCGGCCGAGGCGAAGCGGCTGCGCTACGGCGAGCGGCGTCAGCGAGGACGAACACCGTGAGGAAGCGCGTCGCGGTGCTCGGGCCGCACATCCTCGACGTGCTCGGCCGCCCGGTGGACGACATCCCGGCCGGGCAGGGCAGTTCGCGGCTGACCGAGATCCGGGCGACCGCAGCGGGCACCGCTGGCGGAACGGCCGTCGACCTGGCAAAGCTGGGCGCCAGCGTGGCGTCGTTCGGTGCGATCGGCGCGGACCTGCTCGGCGACATCGTGCTGGCGGCGCTGTCGGCGGCCGGGGTCGATACGGCCGGGCTCGTGCGCAAGACCGCTGCCCAGACCTCCGCGACGATCCTGCCGATCCGGCGCAGCGGCGAGCGCCCGGCCTGGCACGTGCCAGGGGCGACCCGGCTGCTCGAGCTTCGCGACATCGACCTGGCACGGCTCGGCTGCTGCGATGGGCTGCTGCTCGGCGGTCCCGACGCGCTGCGCGGCCTGTCCAGTGCAGACCTCGCGACGATCGCGGCGAGCGCCGGCAGCGGCGGCGCGCTGGTCGCTGTCGACGTGCTGCACCCTGGCGGCCCCGCCGACTTCGCGCACATCAGCGCGGCCCTGGCCGCCGCAGACTGGTTCTGGCCGAACGCCGATCAGCTCCGCGCCCTCACCGGCCACGACGACCTCGAGCGAGCCGCTGCCGCAGTGCTCGCACTCGGCACCGGCGGCGTCGCCGTCACTCTGGGTGCCGACGGCTGCCTGGTAACCGGCAGGGACGGACGGCTGAGCCACGTCCCGGCGATTGCCGTGGACGTGGTGGATACCACCGGGTGCGGCGACGCCTTCAACGCCGGCATGCTCACCGGGCTGCTGCTCGGCTGCGAGCCTGTCGACGCGGCCTGGCTCGGCGTAGCCTGCGGTTCGCTGGTGGCCACTGGCCTCGGCTCGGACGCTGCCATCGACGATCTCGGCCAGGTCCTGGACTTCCTCCGGGCAGCGAACGCGGGCGCAGCGGAGCGAATCACGACAGCGGCTGGTGTGGTGCAGGCCGGCCCGGCGCAGGACGGGGAGCGAGTGGCATGACGGATCAGCTAACCGCGACTGCCGCCAGGGACAGCCGACGGCGCAGCATGGACGACCAGCTGCGGCGCAGGGCCAGTTCGGTGATCCCCGGCGGGATGTACGGGCACCAGTCGGCCGGCCCGCTGCCGCCCGAGTACCCGCAGTTCATGCGATCCGGCCGGGGCGCCAGGATCTGGGACGTCGACGGGAACGAGTACATCGACCTGATGTGCAGTTACGGCCCCGTCGTCCTCGGCCACCGGCACCCGGCCGTGGAGCGGGCGGCCGCGGCGCAGGCGGAGCTGGCCGACTGCCAGAACGGGCCCGGCGCGGTCATGGTCGAGCTTGCGGAACTGCTCGTCGGCACGGTCCAGCATGCCGACTGGGCGATGTTCGCCAAGAACGGCACCGACGCCACCACGATCTGCTGCACGATCGCCCGAGCGCACACGGGCCGTCAGAAGATCCTGGTGGCGGCCGGCGCGTACCACGGCGCGGCGCCCTGGTGCACCCCGAGGCTGGCGGGCGTCACCGAGGCAGACCGCGCCAACCTCGGCCACTACACCTTCAACGACCTGGCATCGGTGCGCGCGGCGGTCACGGCAGCCGGGCCGGACCTGGCCGGCATCGTGGTCAGCCCGTTCAAGCACGACGCGGGCTTCGACCAGGAGCTCGTTGATCCCGCCTTCGCCCGCGGCCTGCGCGAGCTGTGCACTGCCGCCGGCGCCGCGCTGATCCTGGACGACGTCCGCTGTGGCTTCCGGCTGCATCTCGGCTCGAGCTGGGAGCCGATTGGCGTCCTGCCGGACCTGTCCGCCTGGAGCAAGGCCATAGCCAACGGTCATCCGCTCGCTGCGGTGCTCGGGTCTGGCGCGTTTGCCGATGCGGCCGCGAGCATCTTCGTGACCGGCTCGTTCTGGTTCTCGGCAGCAGCTATGGCGGCGGCGATCGCCACCATCGGCGCGCTCCGCGACGAAGACGCGATCGCGGTCATGGACCACATGGGGACGCGCCTGCGCGCCGGGATCCTGGACCAGGCCGCGGCGCGCGGGCTGGAGATCCGCTACACCGGCCCGCCGGCCATGCCGTACCTGACGTTCGCCGGGGACCACGGCCACGAGCTGGGAACTACCTTCGCCGCCGCGGCCATGCGAGCCGGCGCTTACCTGCACCCACGGCACAACTGGTTTATCTCCGCGGCGATGACCGAGGCGGATCTCGCCGCGGCCCTGACCGCGACCGATGAGGGCTTCGCAGCCGCTGCGAACCGACTGGCGGCTAGCACATAACTCAAGGGAGGGCCTGCATGAGTGCTCAAGACCCGGTGACCACAGGCACGGTCGTGCCCGGTGATGCCGAGGAGCAGATCCTGGTCAGAGCGGGCTACAAGCCCGAGCTGCGCCGCTCGCTTCGGTTCTTCTCGATGTTCGCGATCGCGTTCTCGATCATCTCGATCACGACCGGCATCTTCCTGAACTACGCGTGGGGCCTCGACTACTGGGGTCCTGCGTCGATCTGGACGTGGCCGATCGTCGGCGTCGGCAACCTGATGATCGCGCTGGTCGTCGCCGAGCTGGGCACCCGGATCCCGCTGGCCGGATACGCGTATCAGTGGAGCGCGCGGCTGGTGAACCCGACCTACGGCTGGTTCGTCGGCTTCGCCGGGCTGCTGTACATGAGCGTCGGCGGCGGCGCGATCATGCTCGGCGTCGCATCGCCGCTGCTGCTCAGCGAGTTCGGCGTCAACAGCCCTAGCGCGCGGCTGGTGTTCGCGGTGGCGCTCATCCTGATGGTGCTGCCGGTGATCATCAACATCATCAGCATCCAGGTGGCGGCCCGGGTGAACAACATCGCCGTGTTCACCGAGATCATCGGCACGGTGGTGTTCGGTGTCCTGCTGCTCATCCTGTGGGGGCTGAAGACCAAGCCGGACCCGTACGGCGCGAGCATCCTCACGAGCACGACGTCCGTGTATCACAACCCGACCATCTACGCGTTTGCGCTGGCCGGGCTGATCGGCGCGTTCACCCTGGTCGGCTTCGAGCTGGCGGCGGACATGTCCGAGGACGCCGTGAACCCGCGCAAGAGCGTGCCCCGCGGCGTGATCTGGGCTGTCGCAAGCTCGGCCGTTCTCGGCATGATCGCGCTGATCGGCTTCACGATCGCGATCCCGAGCCTGAAGCTGGTGGAGAACCCGAAGCTGTCGCCGCTGCCGCTGCTGACCATCGCCGGCTACTGGCTGCCGTCTTGGCTAGTCAAGGTGTTCATCGCGTTCGTCATCTTCTCGATGTTCGCGATCCTCGTCGTCGGTGCCGGGGCGCAGGCACGGCTGGCTTACTCGCTGGCGCGGGACAACATGCTGCCGTTCTCGAAGCAGCTCCGTAAGATCAACGGCCGCACGCAGACCCCGATCGTGGCCCTGCTGGTCTTCGCCGTCGTCGACATCGGCGTTACCTGGTACGGCTACCTGCAGGCCAGCGCGTTCGCCACGCTGGTCGGCGCGACCGCGATCATCCCGTACATCATCTACCTGCTCATCACGGCCGGTTACGCCTACAAGCGGCGGACGCTGGACTCGATCCCCGGCGCGTTCAACCTCGGCCGCTGGGCCTGGCCGGTGATCGTGTTCGTGCTGCTGTACAGCGCGCTGATCATCTTCGTGCTGTCGGTGCCCGGCCCGTTCCACGCTGCCGACAAGGTCGTCGGCTACGGCGCGGGCCTCGCGCTGCTCTGGTACGTGTGCGCGCTGGTCTGGCGGCTGCGCCGCGGCACCGCGGGGGTGAAGCCGGTGGAGGAGCTTGCCGGGTGAGCTGCCCGGCCCGGCGGCCTACCAGTGGCCGTGGCGGACCACCTCGGTGATGGGCAGCCGGTCGGGCTTGGCGACGGGCTTCAGCGGACGGTCTGCCGGGTAGCCGACGCCGAGCAGGAACGCGACGTCGTGATCACCCGGCACGCCGAGGATCGCCCGGGCGGCGTCCTGGTCACCGACGCTGGCGTGGCCGGTGCCTATGCCGAGGTCGGCCGCGGCCACGGCCATCGCGTAGATGGCCTGGCCGAGGTCGAAGTAGTCGATGAGCTGCGTCCGGTCGTCAGCGCTCTTCGGGACCACGAGGGCGATCGCCGCAGGAGCGCTGGCGATGTGGCCAGCGCCGCGCCAGACGCGCGACAGCTCGAGGAGCTGTTTCCGGTCTGTCACGATGATGACCATCCGGTGCTGCCGGTTAGACGCAGACGGAGCCCGCCAGGCTGCCTCGGCGATCGTGTCGAGATCAGCCTCCGGGACCGGGTCCGGCCGGTAACTGCGGACGTTGCGCCGGGCTCGGATGGCGTCCTGAGTCTGCATGCCGGTCTCCTTCGCGCGTCGCCGGGCTGGCCCTGGCTGACTCCCCGCTGACTCCCGCTGACGATACAGATAGCACGCCGGGCGGCCTCGTTCCCTCTCGGTTGTGTCTTGTGCCCGTGCTTTTCTGTTTGGTAGGTTTCCTGACTAATTCGCCGCGCCGGACTGCTGGGAGGCTAGCTATGCGCACTCGGGGCACTCGGGGCCTGCTGGTGGCGGCCGGACTGCTGGTGATCGGGCCGCTGGTAGTCGCGGCAGGTGGTCATGCGCCGGCAGCCGCGGCGAGCACTGTGCCGGCCGGCACTGTGCCGGCCGAGGTGCGGGTGAACGAGGTGGCGTACCCGGCCGGCGGGCCAAAGATGGCCTACCTCATGCTGCCTGCCAGGGTCGCGCGGGTGACGTTCACCGTGACCGGCTCGCACGGAACCGTATACCGGGGCACATCAGACACTGACGCCGGCGGCTGGAACTCGCGCTACCACGCGGTATACGAGCTCTCCTTTACCGCGCTGCGGCGGCCGGGGGAGTACCGGATCGAGGCTTTTGCGGCTGGCCAGTCGGCCGAGTCACCTGAGTTCGGGATCGAGGCGACCGGGGCGGCCTACGCGCAGCTGGTGACGAACGCCGTGCGCTACTTCACCTCCGAGCGCGACGGCAGCGACGTCGTCGGATCCGTTCTGGACCGCAAGCCGGCCAACCTGACCGACGCGCGCGCCTACGTCTACGCCTCGCCGCGCTACGACAGCAACGACAACCTGCTCGGGGGCCTGCACCGGATCGGCGGGCCGGTGAACGTCGAGGGCGGCTGGTTCGACGCAGGTGGCGGGTATGAGAAGTTCGCCTACACGGCGAGCTATGCCGACGGGCTGATGCAGATCGCTGAGCGCGACTTCCCTGGCCGTTATCCGACTCTCGGTCCCGAGGCGAGCTTCGGCCTGAGCTGGCTGGAGAAGCTGTTCCGGCCGAAGCGGAAGGTGCTCTACATCCAGGTCGGGATCGGCAACGGCAACGCCAGCAATACGATCCAGGGCGACTACAACTTCTGGTTCCTGCCGCAGGCCGAGGACAGAATGGACGTCGCGAAGGGCGGCAAGCCCGGCCCGACTGCCTACTACGTGAAGTACCGTCCGGTGTTCGAGGCTGCGCCACCGGGCAAGCCGATCAGCCCGGATTTTGCCGGCCGCTTCGCTGCCGACTTCGCCCTGGCCGCACAGCTCGAGGCGCGCACCAACCGGTCGGCGGCCGTGCACCTGCTGTGGCTGGCCCGCCGGGTGTACGCGATGGCGGACACCGCGCACCCCGGCCGGATCGTTACGACTTATCCGTACGACTACTATCCGGGCACCGAGTGGAAGAGCGACATGCTCTGGGGCGCCGCCGAGATCGCCCTGGCGGATGAGGCACTGCACGCGCCAGCCGTCCGGGTGCGCGCGGACCTGGTAACCGCCAGCCACTGGGCGCGTGCGTACATCAGGCAGGGACATCCGGCCGGCGGTGACACGCTGAACCTGTACGACAACGGCGCCATAGGCGAGGGCGAGCTGCTGCGTGCACTGACGCTGGCGGGCCATCAGCGGGGCGGCCGTGGCTGGGGCGGTCCGCTAGGCGGTCGCAGCGAGGAGGCTGGCCTGGTTACCCGGCGGGCGCTGCTAGACGACCTTGCCGCGCAGCTTCGGCTAGGCGAGCACTGGGCCGCGTCGACTCGCGACCCGTTCGAGCTGGGCACTGACCTCGGTCCGGCCGACGCAACGCCGCACGCGTTCGGCCTCTACATCACCAACGCGCTGTACCAGTTCTACGGCGGGGGCAGCCAGTTCGCTGCCTTCGCCCAGCAGCAGCTGAACTTTGCTCTCGGTGCCAATGGCTGGGGCAGCTCGTTCGTGGTCGGCGCCGGCACCACCTACCCGCACTGCATGCAGAGCGAGATCGCCAACCTGGCCGGCTCGCTGACCGGACGGGGCAACATCCAGCTGGGTGCGGTCACGGACGGCCCGAGCAGCCCGGCCAACTTCGTCGGACTCGGCACGGTCACCGGTATGCGGGCGTGCAGTGCGGGGCACTTCGGGCCGTTCAACACGAAGGCCGCCAGCTATGAGGACAACGTGGTGTCCTGGCCGTCGGTCGAGCCGGCTGACGACTACACGGCGAACTCTCTGCTGGCGTTCGCGCTGGCGGCCGCCCGCTGAGATCGGTCTAGGAGCGGGTGACGGCCATCGCCTCGGTGGCGTCGGCGTCGGCGACGCCGACGTAGCTGCCGACCGCAGTACAGGCGCTGGTGCTCCGGCAGGCGATGGCGAACAGCGTGGCGTTCTGCACGGTGCCGGACGCGGCGCCCTTGGGCAGCTTGATCTGGACTGCGCTGCCCCACCGGCCGTCGGTTTCGACGACGACCATCGCGGCAGCTACGCCCTGGGCGTTTTCGTAGCTGCCCGCCGCCGTGCACCCGTGCGCGGTGCAGCTGACCCCGTTCAGCGTCGCGAACTGGTTGGTGTGCTCGGCGCCAGACGGCAGCCGGGTGAAACCAGCGGCCGCCCAGTGGCCGCGGGAGTAGGTCTCGATCAGCGGGTAGCCGCGCGACTGGTTGTCGGAGTAGCTGCCGGTGGCGACGCAGTCGCGCGTCGATGTGCAGCTCACCGAGTACAGCTCGGCGACGGGCTCGACGGCCGCGTTGGCCGGCATGGGGACCTGGACGGCCCGGCCCCATCGGCCGCGGACCTCTGCGGCCACCATCACCTCTTCGTCCAGTGCCTTGGTGGTGAAGGCGCCGACCGCGACGCAGTAACCGGCCTTCGGGCAGCTCACGCCGCTAAAATGCGCAGCCGGGTTCGCGTCCGCGTTCGACGGCGGCTTGATGGCCACCGCGCGGCGCCAGTGCCCGCCGGCCTGCGTAACGGCCATCGCCTCCTCGTTCTGGCCCCGGTTGGTGTAGCCGCCGACCGCAACGCAGGAACCCGGGCTGGTGCAGCTCACCCCGGTCAGGTAAGCGTCCGGCACCGCAGCTGCGCCGGATGGCAGGGTCGGTGCGGTGGCCGCCGACCAGGCCGTCGCGTGGCCGGTCGTGATCAGGCCCGCCAGGCTCGTCGCGGTCAGGTAGTTGCCGACTGCGACGCAGGATGTCGCGGCGGGACAGGAGATCGAGGCGATGACGGCGCTGCCGACCGTCGGCCGCGCGTTCGCCGGCAGACGGATCTTGGTTGCGGTGCCCCACCGTCCCGCTGACTCGGCCGAGATCATCGGGAGCTCGCCTGCCGGTTTGCGGAAGTACGAGCCGCCCGCGACGCACGACGTACCGCGGCAGGCGATGCCGTAGAGGATGCCGGAGGAGCCGCCGGACGGGACATGTACCTCGGTGGCGTGCCAGCCGGCCGCGGCGGGTGCAGTATGGCTAGCCGGCGCCGCAGCGGCCGGCTGCGGCCAGGCTGCCAGCAGCCCGGCCATGGCTGCCCCGACCGCTAACCCGGCGGTGATCCGCATAGCCGGATGGTTGCACAGCGGCGGCAGGCGAACAAGCAGCAGGGGAGCGAGCATGTCCCGGCCCGACTGGGAGGTCATAGTCGTCGCGCAATTCGGGGTCGCCGGACGCCGGCCGTTACGCCGACCCGAGAATGGCTGGTACCTGAACGGGATCGACTCGGTCAGCGACTGCGTGAGCGCCGGGGCGGCGTTCCGGCCGGCCGGGCGGTAGCGAGCTCGAGTGACACCTGGCTGCCGCGTTCCCGGCCTTTAATGGGGTTCGTATTTAAGCAGCGTGACGTCGCTGCCGGGGACGTCGCAGAAGACCGGGCGCACCCGGATGCCGACCTCGATTGCCTCGGGCGCGACGTTCACCAGTTCGGTGGTGATGCGCGGTCCCTGGTCGAGCTCGACGACAGCCAGCAACTGCGGCACGTCGCCGGCCCAGGCCGGCGCGGTGGGGTAGCGGGCGACGGTGAAGCTGTAGAGCGTCCCCAGCCCGGATATCTCGCGCCACTCCAGGTCGTCGGCCAGTGTGCCGGGCGCCAGGATCCGCGGGTAGAAGACCCAGCGGTCCGCCGATGGCGAGTACTGAATCACCACCTTGTGCTCGCGCAGCGCATCCCAGAACGGCCCGGAAACCGGGGTCGGAACCGGCAGCGGCTTGTCCATCTGCGCTCTTCTCTCGTCGCGGTCGCTCAGTCGCCCTGCAAGACAAGGCCGACCTGCTCGCTCATGATGCCGCCGTTGCCGGTGACGAACGCGCGGTGGCAGTCAGCTACCTGGTTCTCCCCGGAGCGGGCCTGGATCTGTCGGGCGGCGTCGCAGACGTGCGACATCCCGCCAGCCAGCCCTGGCTGCCCGAAGGACAGCTGACCGCCGTGGGTGTTGCACGGGAAATCGCCGCGGAAGGTCAGGTCATGGCTGCTGATGAAGTCGGCTCCCTTGCCCTTGCCGCAGAAGCCGGCGTCCTCCAGCGTCATCAGTACTGTGATCGTGTAGCAGTCATAGACCGACACCATGTCGATGTCGGCTGGCGTGACAGCGGCCATCTCGAAGGCGTGCCGGGCCGCGTCGGCGATCGGCGTGCGGACCATGTCCTTCGCGTACGTCGGCGTCTTGGCGTCCAGCCGCTCGCCGAAGCCCCTGATCCACACCGGCCGGTGCCGGGTGCCGCGCGCGATGTCGGCATTCGCCACTACGACAGCGGCGCCGCCGGCACACGGCATCACGATCTCCAGCAGGTGCAGCGGGTCAGCGACCATAGGGCTGGCCAGCACGTCCTCGATAGTGATCGGCTTGCCGTAGAAGATCGCGGCCGGGTTAGCGCAGGCATTCGCGCGCTGATCTACCGCGATCTTCGCGAGCGCGCGCGGGTCGTAACCGAACTCGGCCGCGTACCGCTGCGCGATCATCGCGTACGGCGCGTTCTGCGCAAGGCTGCCGTAGGGGATCTCGAACTCCGCCTGCGGCGACCCATAACGGCTGCTCGATGCCCCGAACTGCCAGCGGCCCCTGGCGGCGCTGGCCGGCGGCTGGGACACGGGTGCGGGCGGCACTGGCGACGAAGGCAGCGCGCACAGCACCACGTCCGCGATACCGAGCTCGACCGCCGCGGCAGCCCGCCAGATCATGCCCGCTCCAGTCGCGCCGCCCAGGTCGACGTGCTCGGCGAAGTTCACCGGGATGCCGAGATACTCCGACACAGTCGCCGGGGCGAACATGGCGGACTCGGCGATGCCGGCTGTCACCAGTCCGTCCACCATCTCCGCGCGCAGGCCTGCGTCATCGAGGGCCTGCTTCGACAGCAGCGCCCACTGCTCGATGGTGAAGCGCGGCTCTCGCTGCGGCTTACGCTCCGGCCTCAGCTCAGCGATCCCGACGATCGCTGCCTCTCCGCGCAGTCCCATCTGGACATGATGCACGACCTGCGGGCCGGCCGGGAGGCCCTGCCGCGCCGGGCAGCGGCCGGGGCTAATGTAGGCGCGGTGCGGGTCGCGACCTGGAACGTGAACTCAGTCAAGCAGCGGATACCGAGGCTGCTGCCGTGGCTGGACGAGCGCAAGCCTGATGTGCTGTGCCTGCAGGAGACCAAGCTCGGGGATGACGCCTTCCTCGAGCTTCTTGGCAGTGACCTGCGCAGCCGTGGCTACGAGGTGGCGGTGCACGGTGAGCCCCGCTGGAACGGAGTCGCGATACTGTCCCGGACTGGCCTGGACGACGTGGTGCGCGGTCTGGCCGGCGGCCCGGGCTTCCCCCAGCAGGAGGCCAGGGCGATCGCGGCCACGTGCGACGGTGTCAGGGTGCACTCGGTGTACGTGCCGAACGGCCGGGTTCCTGACTCTGAGCATTACCAGTACAAGCTGGCCTGGCTCGCGGCGCTTGAGCAGGTCGTCCGGTCAGGCCCGGAGGCGGCGATCGTCTGCGGCGACATGAACATCGCCCCGGCCGACGGCGACGTCTTTGACCCGGCCGCGTATGTCGGTCAGACGCACGTCACCGCCCCGGAGCGCGCTGCGCTGGACAGCCTGGAGTCGGCCGCGGATCTGCGGGACGTGATCCGGGACCACTGGCCGGACCGGCGCGTCTTCACCTACTGGGACTACCGGGCCGGGATGTTCCACAAGGATCTCGGCATGCGGATCGACCTCGTGCTGGCCACGCCGAGCGTGGCGAGCCGGGTCGCGGCGGCCTGGGTGGACCGGCAGGCCAGGAAAGGCACCGGCCCGAGCGATCACGCTCCGGTGATCGTCGATCTAGATGAGGCACCGGACGGCGACATCGGGCCGGTCGTTCCGCCGCCGTCAGCGGCCGGCGGGCGCAACGGCTCGTTCCGGCTGCCCCAGTCTCGCTAACGGCACGGTCTCGCTGACGGCACGGTCTCGCTGACGGCACGGTCTCGCTGACGGCACGGTCTCGCTGACGGCACGGTCTCGCTGACAGGCGGGCGCGGACCCTGGTTAGATTCGGGTGTGCAGGCGTCAATTGCCCGGCAAGCCGGGATTGCGATCCGTACCGCCGCTGCCGTCGGGACAGCGGCGGCGGTCGTGCTGGCCGCGCCTGCCGTCGCGGTAGCCAGGTCGGTGTCGCCGGCCGCAGCGCACGCGGCCCGCGCAGCCAGTCACTCCCGCGATGCCAGCCATTCGCGGGGCCCGGGCATCAGGGTGCGCGGAGGGGAGCTCATCGACGTCAGCACCGGCGCCCGGCTGTGGTCGACGGGCCGGGCGCTGTCGCGGCCGATGGGCAGCATCACCAAGGTGATGACGGCACTGATCGTGCTGCGCGACGGCGACCTGAGCCGCAAGATCGTGGTGAGCCGCGCCGCGATCCGGTACGTACGGCGCGACGGCGCCAGCAGCGCCGGGCTGATCAGGGGCGACATACTGACCGCGAGCCAGCTCCTCGCGGCCATGCTCATCCCCTCTGGCTGCGACGCGGCGTTCCTGCTGGCGACCGCGTACGGGCCGGGGCGGACTGCCTTCATCGCGGAGATGAACTCGACCGCGGCGGCGATGGGACTGACCGGGACGCACTTCACCAGCTTCGATGGCATGCCGTTCCCGACTGAGCACTCCACCTACTCAACGCCCGCCGACCTGATCCGGCTCGGTGAGGCGGCCATGAAGTACAAGCTGTTCCGCGAGATCGTCGCACGGCGCTACTACAAACTGCCCGCGACGGCCACTCATCACCACTATCGCTGGGTGCAGACGAACAAGCTGATGTTCAGGTACCGCGGCGCGCTCGGCATCAAGACCGGCGATACCGCGGTCGCGGGCAACTGCCTGCTGTTCGAGGCGAGGCGCGGCGGTGTCACGCTGATCGGCGTGGTGCTGCACGCTGCCCCTGGCAGCAACCCGTTGTCCGCCATCATGGCCGCGCGCCAGCTGCTGAACTGGGGATTCAGCCACACCTAGCCGGGTCGGAGGTGTCCGGCCGACGGGCCGTCCGCTAAGTTCGGCTTGTGGCGGAATCGACTAACCCAGCGCCCGGTGACCCGGAGGCAGAACCCGAGGGCGAGCCGCAGGCCTTCCGGCAGCGGCGCTGGGAGGTACCGCCGGGAGCGACCGACCTGCTGCTTGTGCGCCATGGCGCATCGGAGGCCTTCGTCGACGGGAAGCTGTTCCCGCTGGTTGACGGCCAGGGGGACCCGCCGCTGTCCCCTGACGGGGCGGACCAGGCGCGGCTGGTCTGCGCCAGGCTGGCGACCTCCGGGATCGACGCGATCTACGTGAGCACCCTGTCCCGCACGGCGCAGACGGCAAGGCCACTGGCCGACGCGCTCCGACTCGACGTGCGAGTTGAGCCGGGGCTGCGCGAGGTGCACCTGGGGGAGTGGGAAGGCGGCATCTTCCGGAAGAACGTTGCTGACGGCCATCCGGTCAGCCTTCGGATGTCTGCCGAGGAGCGCTGGGACGTGATACCGGGCGCCGAGTCGGCGGCCGAGCTTTCCGCCCGGGTCACAGCAGTGATCGAGCGGATAACGGCAGCCCATCCGGGTCAGCGGGTCGCAGCGTTCACCCATGGCGGCGTCATCGGCGAGGCCGTGGCGCTGGCCAGCCGGTCGCGGCCGTTCGCCTTCCTCGGTGCGGAGAACGCGTCAATCTCCAGGCTGGTCATCACGCCGGAGAGGTGGATCGTGCGCGGCTTCAACGACACCGCCCATCTCGACGGCGGCGTCTGGTGACCGGTCAGAGCCGGGACAGCCAGGGGTGGTCCGGCACGACATGGGCGAGCGCGGCGTGCAGCCAGAGTCGTGCATCAGCGGACAAGACCGGCAGGGTCGCCTCGAAGTCAGGGTCATCTTTGGGCCGGCGAAGCCGTCCCTTGTAGAGCAGGACGATCTCCGGATTCAGGTAGCGAATGCCGTCCGCGGCTACCCAGGTGACATCCTCGACTGGCGCCACATGCTCATATTCAGGTATGCGCCGGTTCGTCCACAGGCCGTCGCTGTCCGGCGTGAGCGGGATGTCGACGATCCACGGCGACGCAGCGTTCGCCCGGAGCCACAACTGGCTCCGCGGCTCCTCCACGTCCTTCCACTTGTCGCCGAGCGGACGCAGTACACCGCCGACGTTGTTCCAGACATGCCACCGGTCCGACACATGCGCCAGGAGCGCCGGGACGTCACAGGCCAGGATGGAGATGTCGGTGTCCTCATGCTCACGCCGGAACCCGGTGGCCGCTTCAATCGCCCAGCCGCCGATAACCCACCACGGACGTCCGAAGCCGGCCAGCTCACGGAGTAGCTCCGCCGGGGTGAGCGGCGCCCATGCCCCGTAGACAGACAGGAACCGGTCCTCCTCGGCCTGCTCCTCCGGACTGCGACGCAGCGGGATCCGATGCGGCGGGATGCGGATCGGCTGTTCGGTCACGAGAGACATTTCTACCGGCCGGAGCGCACGGATGACACCAGGACGTATCCGTGCGTGCGGATCTACTGTCGCTGGGGTGACACTGGCCGCGCCCATGACCTGGCCCGGCCGGCCACGACGCCGTTGCGTACCGCCGGCGGCGGTTTCAGTGACGGGTAAGGCGGTCAGTGTCCACGCGGCCGCGGCCGAACGCGTCGACGCGCTTCCACCGGCCGGGGAGGTCGAGCAGCTCGAGATTTCCGAAGTGGCTGGGCAGCGCCGGGTCGACGACCAGGTTGTCGCCCTGTGGCTCGAGCCCCAGCCCGGCGCGCAGCAGCAGCAGCGGTGCGCCAGTCGACCATGCCTGCGGGCTGCAGGCGGTCGGGTACTCGACCGGGTAGCGAGTCAGGCTGCGCTGATATCCGCCGAATGCCTCGGGGAGCCGGCCCTTGAAGACCTCGGCGGCCTCCATGATGCCGGCCACAACGCACGCTGCCTCTTGCTTGAACCCGTAGCGACGCAGACCCCAGGCGATGAAGGAGTTGTCGAACGGCCAGACCGTGCCGACGTGGTATCCGATCGGGTTGTAGCGGGCCTGGTCATCCGCGAGCGTGCGGATGCCCCAGCCGGAGAACATCCGGGGCCCGAGCAGGTGCCGCGCGACAGCGCGCGCCTTGGACTTCTCGACGATTCCGCTCCACAGCAGATGGCCGATGTTCGAGGTGAGCGAGTCCACCTGCCGGCCGTCGCCGTCCAGGGCGACCGCGAAGTACTCGCCGTCCTCGACCCAGAAGTCGCGGTTGAACCGGCGCTTGAGGTCGGCCGCCTCCTTCTCCAGGTGGTCGGCATAGGCTGCGTCCTTCCATACCTGACGCGCCAGCCTCGCACCACGGACTTTGGCGTCGTAGGCGTAACCCTGCAGCTCGCAGGTGGCGCGCGGAAAGCCGGGCAGGTCGCCGTTGCGGTAGCAGATGGAGTCCCAGGAATCCTTCCAGCACTGGTTCTCCAGCCCGGTCTCCGGGCGGCGCCGCTGATAGGAGACGTAACCGTTGCCCTGCAGGTCGGCGTACTCGTTGATCCAGGCGAGCGCAGCCCGAGCCGGGTGCTCGAGGTCATGCACGAGCTTGGCGTCGCCAGTCCACCGCTCGTACTCGTCGAGGAGTATGACGTACAGCATGGTGGTGTCCGCGCCGCCGTAGTACGGCGACTGCGGGCGCTCCTCGAATGCGGTCAGTTCCCCGTACCGCATCTCGTGCAGGATGCGGCCGGGATCCTCGTCCCGGAAGTCGTCGATCCTGGTGCCCTGCCGCTCGGCCAGGGCCCGCAGCGTCGTCGCGGCGAGCTCGGAGTTGAACGGGAGCGCCTGCAGGCTGGTGAAGATGCTGTCCCGGCCGAAGATCGTCATGAACCACGGCAGGCCGGCGGCTGGCAACGCCCGCCCCGGCATGGTCAGCGTCTGGAATCGCAGCGCGGCGAGATCGGTCATGCAGCGGCGGTAGATCTGGCCGACCGCCTCCCAGTCGGACTCCAGGCTGGGCGCGCGTTCCAGCCACTTGGCGAGCCCGCGGGCCATGTCCCGCCGCACCCGCCGGCCGCCCTGACCGCGGATCCCGATCGGTCCGGACAGCGACCCGTCGTGCGAGCCCTCGGACGCGACCACGTCGATGTCGGTGGTCCAGCTGCCGTGCGGCGCTACCGTGATGCGGAAGGTAAGGCCGTGCTCGTCAATCTCGGCCGGAGCGGTGGCGGAGATCCAGGTGTCGCGAGCGTAATGGTCCCGGCGGTAGCTGAGCACCAGGCTGCCGTTCGCTGCCTGAGCCTGGTAGCTGCCCTTCTTGGCCAGGGCATCCTTCACCTCGAACAGGTCAGCGAAGTCGCTGCCTGCCTCGATGTGAATGGTGAGGCTGACCGGCTCGCTGTCGTGATTGAGTACCTGCAGCTCCTCCCGGAAGCCGTCGCTGACCTCGCGCTGGCGGATGACCGACAGCGTGGAGTTGACGTAGACGCTCCCGGTGTCCGGCACGAGGAAGAACCTGGACTGGAAGTACTGCATGTCGTCGGTCGACAGAGCGGTCAGCCGGTCGCCGTTGACGGTCAGCACCCAGCGCGACAGGAATCTGGTGTCGAACGAGAACAGGCCGGTCGCTTCCGTGCTGGACGCCTCGATATCGCCGCGTTCGTCGCTGACGACGAAGGTGTTGCCCTCCAGGATCTGCACTTGCCTGCCGGTCATGCCCGCCTCCTGGATGCTGAGGTCCCGGCTCCTGAGTGCCCGGCTTGTGAGTGCCCGGCCGCCGAGTGCGCGGATGGTGAGGCGGCGGGTGCCTGCGAATGCGACTTCATCACGTCCAGCGAGCCGATCGGCGGGACCCGGCCGGTGGAGCCAGGCGGGCCGGGCAGGCTGCGCTGGAAAACCATCAGCCCCGCCATGCTGCCCTCGCACGTGATCAGGCCCCGCAGGAGCGCCGCCTGTGCGTTCAGCCGGCCCGTGACCATCGCCTCCAGGTCAGGCCGGCGCATGTGCACCACTGTGTCGGCGGGCTCGTCCTGCCCGGTCACCGTCACGTCCCCGTTGCGGATCGTGATGTACCAGTGCTCGGTCAGGCCGGGCTCCATCTCGCCCTGGCCCATCTCGCCCTGGCCCATCTCGCCCTGGCCCGTCTGGCCTGAGACAGCCTGACGACGCAGTGACCGGCCATGCTCATCCCGGTCGTGGTGTGGCTCGTCGACGTCGAAGCGCACCGTTACCGATTCCCGCTCGAACGTCGCGACATGACCTGGTGCGGCGAGGCCGTCAAAGAAGAAGCTGATGGGGTCGGCACCTGCCGGAGCTGTCGCCATGGCCAGGTTGTGTTCGACCAACGGCAGCGCCAAACGGCCGACCTGGCAAACTTTGCGGTTCCATTCCGCCGTGCGCGCGAGACCATGGGAGCTGCAGGCATCTTGGCTGGCTTGCAGCGTGCTCACCCGTTCCGGAGGTATTCGTCATGATCGAGCCGTATCAGGCGGTGGGCTTGGTACCGACGATGCACGGCATCCGCAGCCGTGCTGACATCCAGGCGAACCTGGACCACATCTCGCACCTGATCAAGGCGGCCTCCTGGCTGTCCAGCCTGGACCTGCCGGTCCGGCTCATCGCCATCCCGGAGGGCAGCCTGCAGGGGTTTAACGACGAGGTGCTCGATCTGGACCACGTGACGTTCGCGCGGGAGTGCGCGATCGACATCCCCGGCCCGGAGACTGATTACCTCGGCGCTCTCGCGCGACAGTGGGGTGCGTATGTGATGGCGCAGGCCAAGGCGCGGCATCCGGAGTTCCCCGACCGGTTCTTCAACGTCGGCTTCGTCCTCTCACCGGATGGCGAGGTTATCCTCCGGCACCACAAGGTCGTGCCGCTGCTGCCGGTCGAGCACTCGGTCACTCCGCACAACGTCTGGGACCGCTGGATCGAGCTGTACGGGCGGAGCCTGGACGCGTTCTACCCCGTTGCCGAGACCCCGATCGGGCGTCTCGGCTTCCTGATGGCAAACGAGGGCTCGTACCCGGAGAACGCCCGTGGCCTGGCAATGAACGGTGCCGAGGTCGTCTACCGCGGGCCGTATCCCCATCCTCACGTCGGGAACGGGCTGTTCGAGATTCAGAACCGCGCACGCGCGCTGGACAACAACTTCTACCTGATCGCCTGCAACGTCGGCACGTACTACCTGACGCCGGAGTCGGACGTGCCGATCGACACGTTCGGCGGCGGATCGGCCGTCATCGACTACCGCGGCCAGATCGTCGGGCGCCACGACTACAGCGGCGGCTCATCGTGGGTAGCCGGCACCATCGACGTCGAGGCACTGCGGAAGTTCCGGGCGACCGCGCAGTGGGACAACTGGCTCAAGGACCTCACGACCGAGCAGTACCAGCTCATCTACGAGCAGCCGATCTACCCGAAGAACCTGTATCTGGACCAGCCGCCGTACCAGCACGAGGGGTACCGCCGTGAGGTGATCGACAAGCAGGTGCAGCTCATGCAGGAGCGCGGCATCTGGGCTGCGCCGGCTTAGCGCCGCCGGCGGAAGCGTCAGCTATGGAGCAGCCTCGTCAGTGCCGCGGGGATATCGGTCAGGCTGCGCAGCGGCTGGCTGACCCCGCCGCCGAGCCTGGCCAGGCGCTCGGCGGCAGCCAGCGAGGCGGGGTCCGGGTCGCGGTCTGGCGGCACTGGGCAGAGCACGTCCAGCCGGTCGATGCCGGCCAGCGCGGCAGCCGGATCGCCGCCGGCGGTGCTGACGCAGTCCGACAGCAGCACCACGCATCGCTCGCCCTGCGCTCCTCCGCCTGCGCCGGCTCCTCTGCCTGCCCTCGCTGCGCTGCTGCCCGCAGCTGCCAGCTGGGCGGCGGCCGCTCGCAGCGCCGCGGCGAGGTCGGTCAGGCCGTGGCCGCGCAGGCCGAGCAGCCGGCCCACCACCTGCTCCGGTGACCGCCGGGTTCCTGGCGGCTGCAGCACGGTGACCCCGCCAGAGAACGCCAGCGCCCCGGTGTCCAGGCGGCCGTCCGCGGCGAGCAGCACACTGGCGGTCGCCACGGCCGCCATCGCGAGCGACGTCCCGGACATCGAGCCGCTGGAGTCCACCAGCAGGCAGACCGTCCGCCGCCGCGCCTGCCAGGACCTGGTCACCAGATCCTCGGCCCGCGGCGGCCACGCACCGGCCAGCCGGTCTAGCGTTCGCTCCAGGTCCAGATCGCCGTCGCCGCGCAGTACCGACGACATCCGGCGCGGGCCGCGCGCTGGCTGCTCCCCGGCCGCGCCGAGCTGGATGAAGATCCTGGTGGCGAGCTGCCGGGCGACTGCTCGCAGCGCCGCGTCGGTGGCCTGACTGAGATCGGCGAGCAGCGCGGCGGCTGCGTCCGGGTCGTCCGCGAGCAGCGCGCTCAGCGCTCCGGCATCCAGCTGGCCCGCCTCGGGTGAAACGTCGGCGAAGGCCGCATGCCGGCCGGCCAGCTCGGCCCGGCTGACGGTTCGCCTGGCCGGACCCGAGTGCCGGTCCCGGCGCAGGCTCGAGCGGGATTCCTGCTGGCCCGCCGGGCGCGGCGGGCCGTCAGCTTTTCCCTGGCCGTCCGGCTGCTGGCGATCTCGTGCGGCAGGCCCCAGGCCGGCCGCTCGCGGCTCGCCCGCTGATCCGGCAGCGTCCTCGTGCTGTCCCTCGGCCGGCCGAAGCGCGGGCTCGGCCGCTTCCTCCGGCCACAGTTCGCCGAGGATCTCGTCCAGCACAGACTCCGGGCTCCGGTCGCTGCCATCGGCCATCCTGATCCGGCCGGACAGCGCCGCGTAACCCGCGTCCCTGGCGGTCGGCCGCGACATCCGGGCCTCGCCGCGCAGCTCCGCCAGTCCGTCAATGAGCAGCACCAGGTCAATCGCGCCGCGCACGGACGCGCCCATGCGCACGTCCCGGTGGGAGCGCGTGGCGCGGGTGAAGGCAACTGCGAACGGCACCACGTCGAGGCCGCTGGTCCCAGTGCTGCCAGTCCCAGCGCGGCCAGTCCCGGTGCGGCCAGTGCCAGTGCCGCCAGTCCCAGTGCCGCCAGTGACCGCACGGACGATGGCGCGCTCGGCCGCCTCGTCCTGGTAGCCGAGCACGACCCGGCAGATCCGGTCGGCGATTGCCTGGCTTACCCGGGCGGTGCCGATCGCATCGAACGGGTTCATCGCCGCGATCAGCCGGAACTTCGGGTCGGCCCGCACGAGTCCCAGTCGCGGCACCGCGATCTCGCCCTCGGTCAGCACCGTGATCAGGACGTTGAGCGTCTCCTCCGGGACCCGGTTGAACTCTTCCAGGTACAGCAGCGCCCCGGTGCGCATGGCCTGGAGCAGCGGCCCGTCGGCGAAGCTGGACGGCAGGTACCCGTCGGCAAGGACCTGGGCCGGGTCGTACTGGCCGACGAGCCTGGCTGGCGTCAGCTCCGCGTTGCCCTCCACGAACACCACTGCCTGGCCGAGGTCGCGCGCGATCGACCGGAGCAGAGTCGATTTCCCGGTGCCTGGCGGTCCCTCCAGCACGACGTGCCGGGCCGCCTGCAGGGCGACGGTGAGGACCTCGCGCTCCCGGCGCAGCCCGATGACACTCGTAGTAGCCGACACACCACCGGCCGGCCCAGCGCTCTCAGCGCTGACGCCGGCCGGGGCAGGAAACTCAGCTGTCATAGACGATGAGGCCCCTGATGTTCTTGCCGTCGAGCATGTCCTGGTAGCCCTGGTTGATCTGGTCGAGTGTGTAGGTCGTGGTGATCAGCTCGTCCAGCTTCAGGTCGCCGGACCGGTACAGGTCCACCATCATCGGGATGTCGTGGAACGGGTCGCCGGAGCCGAACAGGCTGCCGTGGATCTTCTTCTCCATCAGCGTCAGCATCGAGCTGTTCAGCTGGATGTTGTTCGTGACCAGGTCGCCGAGGCCGGTGATGACGACCGTGCCGCCCTTGCGGATCGTGTTGAAGGCGTCCGTGATGATGTCGGTCGTCACGACGCCCGCCGTGACGATGGCCTTGTCGGCCATCACGCCCTTGGTCAGCCCGTGGATCGACAGGGCAGCCTCGCCTGCCGTCGCATAAGCGTGCGTGGCGCCGAGCTGCTGGGCCGCCTCCCGCTTCAGTGCGACCGGGTCGACTGCGACGACGTTGCGCGCGCCTGCCAGCGCGGCGCCCTGCACCGAGTTGATGCCGATGCCGCCGATTCCGTAGATCACGATCGTGTCGCCCGGCTCCACCGCAGCCGCATGCACGGCCGAGCCCCAGCCAGTCGGCACGCCGCAGCCGATCAGCGCGACCTTGTCCAGCGGCACGTCATTGTCGATCTTGACGCAGGACAGCTCCGAGACCACCGCGCGCTCGGAGAACGTGCCGAGCATGCAGAAGCCGCCCACGTCCTCGCCGTCAGCGGTGTGGAACCGGTAGGTGCCGTCGGGGAGCTGCCCGTCCAGGATGGTGGCGCCCATGTCGCACAGGTTCGAGTGCCCGGTGGAGCACCACCGGCAGTGGCCGCAGACCGGCAGGAACGAGCAGATCACATGGTCGCCTGCCGCCAGCCCGGAAACGCCGGGCCCGACCTCCTCGACCACGCCGGCCCCCTCGTGGCCGCCCACGATCGGGAAACGCGGAGTCAGGTCACCCGTGCGGATGTGCTCGTCGGAGTGGCACAGCCCGGAGGCGGCGAACTTGAGCAGCACCTCGCCGGCCTTCGGCGGGTCGAGCTCCAGCTCGGTGACCTCCCAGTCCGTGCCGGCCGCACGCATGATCGCTGCCTTGGTCTTCATGCACACCCCTTCGATAACCGACCGTTGTCGTAACACTAGGGCTGTTTCTTACCAGCGGGTAGCCCCGGGCTGACCCCAAAAGGACCGGAACGTGGCCGTCAGGCCAGGCCGAAGATCCGCCGGGCATTGCCGCCCAGGGCCGCCGCGACCTGGCTTTCGGTGCACCCGGCTTCGGTCAGCACCTTGTCCAGGGCCCGTGCGTTGCGCTGGACGCCGGGCACACCGGGCCAGTCGGTGCCGAAGACCATCTTGTCCGCCAGGCGCGCGAGCGACGCGCCGTAGTAGTCCGGCAGCCTGGCGGGCGGGAGGCCGGAGACCTCGAGCCAGATCGTCGGGCGCATCAGCGCGAGGAACGCGGCCTGGTCGTACCACCAGCCACGCCCGCCGTGGGCGAGGACGACGGTGAGGTCAGGGAAGTCACGGAACACCGGGTCGAGCAGGGCAGGCTCGCCGTAGGCATTGACCGACCCCGAGAACGTCGACGTGCCGCAGTGCATTATCGCCGGAAGGCCACGTTCCTCCAAAAATGCATAAGCCGGATACAGCATCCTGTCAGCGGGCTCGAACCCGCCATGAACCGGATGGATCTTGCAGGCGACCGCGCCCAGGCTGATCTGGCGGGCCAGCTCAGCCTTCACCGGGTAGTGCAGGTGCGGGTTGATGCTGGCGACCGGACGGAAGCGGGCCGGGTTGTGCTCAACCAGCGGCAGCACGTCCTCGATCGGCTGGATGCCGGTCGCCTTCGGGCTGTACTCGGTGAACAGCAGCACGTGGTCCGCGCCCTCAGCGGCAAAGTGCTCGTCGATCGCCGCAGGCTGCGGCATCCCGCCGGCGCTGAACAGCGCGTCGACCGGGATGCCGCTGCCGAAGGTGCTCACCCAGGCTCGCCAGTCGGCCGACAGCGTCGGCAGCCGGGCGACATGAACGTGCGCGTCTACCAGCAGCCGACCGTCAAGCACCTGGGCAGGCTAACAGGCGGCGCTGGGACTCCGGTGAATCCTGCGGATCGGGCAGCCGCTCCGGCCGGAGGCCGAAGAACATGCCGAACATTACGGCCAGGTCGGCGAGGGCGATCAGCCCGCCGATGTACGGGCCTGGACCGCCGAGCCAGGCCAGGTAGCCGCAGAACGACAGCACGATGACCAGCGCGCCGAGGGCGCGCGGCCGGCCGGAGTGGGCCAGCCGTTCCGGCACCTCGTAGGGCGCGCGCTGGACGTAGTTCGCGGTTGCGGCCTTGTCCTTGGCGATCTTCAGCCACAGGTCGTACATCTCGGGCGCCTGCTCGCGCAGTGCGATCGTCTGCTCGACCGAGGTCAGTGTGGCCGGCTCAGGCTGCTGCGCTGCAGCTTGTTCGCTGGGTACCGGGGGCGTCTCTTGGTGGGTGTACTGGCTTCTGGGGGTTGGTACCTGCCCGGCAGGCTGACCGTTGCGGTACTGCGGCCCGCTCTGCGGGGGCATTGGCACGCGGTCGGTGTCGGTCATCAGGTTAAAGTCTCACCGCTCTCTGCTTGCGCACGGCCGGCCGCCTCGTGGTGCGCGGACACGATCGTGCTCATCGCCGACAGGAACGGGTCCTGATCGTCCTGGCGCGGCGGAGTGGGCGGAAGGACTGGACACATCCGCCGGTAGACAGTCATCCCGGTCAGATCGAAGATCGCCGTGATGCCCATGGCGACTGAGAGAACCCGCCGGGCTGATCTGTCCGTCGGCATGTAACGTTTTGTTCCCGGCAAGTAACCGCGCGAAACTGATTCGGGTGGCCGACCGGGATGATTCGCTCATGTTTGTCCTACTGGCGGCGCAGCGAGCAGCAGGATCTGCTGCTCGCCCGGTGCACCGGGCCGGGATTGACATCGCTCGCTGGGGACAGGCCCCCTAGACTGACGGTCCTCGGTGATTCATCACCCGGCAGGCGGTGTGCTCAGGGCTGAGGACGGCCCGCGGGCATCGCTGGTGCTGCCACTCCGAACTGCTACGAAGAGGCTTCATTCATGCGCTGGTCACAGCTGCACGTACCGACGTTGCGAGAGGACCCGGCCGATGCCGACGCGGCCAGCCACCGGCTGCTGCTGCGCGCGGGGTTCATCCGCCAGCTCATGGCCGGGCACTACTCGATCCTGCCGCTCGGCCAGCGGGTCCGCCTGAAGATCATCGACGTGATCCGGGACGAGATGAGCCGGATCGGGTCGCAGGAGTTCCTGCTGCCGGCGATGCATCCGGCCTCGATCTGGGAACGCACCGGCCGGATGGCGCTCATCGGCGAGGAGATGTTCCGCCTCAACGACCGCAAGGGCGCGGACCTGGTGCTCGGCTTCACGCACGAGGAGATCTTCGCCACGGTCGCCGGCGAGCTGTCCTCCTACCGTCAGCTGCCGCAGTCCTGGTACCACTTCCAGACCAAGTTCCGGGACGAGCCGCGGCCGAAGAGCGGCCTGATCCGGGTGCGCGAGTTCACGATGAAGGACTCCTACAGCTTCGACACAGACGAGGCCGGACTGGACAAGTCGTTCGACGCGCATCGCGCGGCGTACGAGCGGATCTTCGCCCGCCTCGGGATCCCGGCGATCGGCGTCGAGGCATCCAACGGCACGATGGGCGGCAGCGACTCCGTCGAGTTCATGTGCCCGTCTGTTGCGGGCGAGGACTGGGTCGCGACATGCCAGGCCTGCGGCTATGCAGCGAACCTGGAGAAGGCAACTTCGCAGCTTGCGGAGGTTGAGGATCTGCCGGGGCCGGACGCGCCTTCCCGCCTGGACACACCTGGTGTACGTACGATCGAGGATCTCGCCTCCGGCTACGGCCTGGCTGCCGACCGGCAGATCAAGACCCTGGTGCAGGTCGTCAATGGCGAGCTGACGCTGGTGCTGCTGCGCGGCGACCATCAGCTGCAAGACCAGAAGCTGATCGACGCGGCCGGCGTCACCGACATCCGTCCGGCGCAGCCGGAGGAGATCCAGGCGGCGCTCGGCGCGCTGCCGGGCAGCCTCGGCGCGGTTGGGGTCAGGGATCTGCCGGTCATCGCCGATCACGCGCTGCGCGGTCGCACCAACATGGCGACAGGCGCCAACACCGACGACGTCCACCTCACCGGCGTCGACGTGGGCCGGGACATCGGCGTGGTCACCTGGGCGGATCTGCGCGAGGTCGCGGCCGGCGAGCCGTGCCCTCGGTGCGGCACGCCGCTCGAGCTGGTTCAGGCGATCGAGGTCGGCCACATCTTCAAGCTGGGCCGCAAGTTCACCACGGCGCTCGGTGTCTCGGTGCTCGGCCCCGACGGCGCTCCGATCATCCCGATCATGGGCAGCTACGGCATCGGCGTGGAGCGGGCGATGGCCGCCATCGCCGAGGTGCATCACGACGACGCGGGCCTGATCTGGCCGGCGGCTGTCGCGCCGTTCGCTGTCACGGTGACCGTGGTATCGATGAAGGACGAGGCAGTCCGTGCCGCGGCCGAGTCGATCTACACCGAGCTGCAGGCCGCCGGGATTGATGTTGTCATCGACGACCGGGACGAGCGGCCGGGCGTCAAGTTCAAGGACGCGGAGCTGACCGGGATCCCGGTCCGCATCAGCGTCGGCAGCCGCGACCTGGCCGAGGGCGTGGTCGAGGTAGTCACCCGCAGCACGGGCGAGAGCGAGCGCGTGCCGGCTGATAAGGCGGTCAAGCACGTGCTGGACCTGCATCGCGGAGAGTTTTGGGCGTTATAGCGCACCAAACTCTCCGTGCAAATTAGCTGCTAAGCGGCAGTTCTTGCCACCAGCCGGAGGCCGGGCTTCGAATGGCTCGAGCTGGCCAGCCGGAAGAGCGGATCGGTCTCGTCCAGCAGCCGTTCACTCTGGCTGGCCAGCTCAGCCCACTGGGATCGAGCAGCGGCACTGGTGGTTGCCGCCGGGCGGGCCCAGGTCGCCTCGCCCGCCTCGACGAACCGCTCGTGCTGGCTGGAAAGCTCGCCCCACCTGCTGTCGCTGCCCGACATGGATCCTCCAGTGCGCCCGCGCCAGGCGATCGCCCCTGCAGCACCGCCTGACCCTCTACCTGTTAGACATGCTGAGAGCCATTTAGTGCCGTACTTCGCGGTAACAAGTCCATAACTTTCGTACCGCGGGGCTTCTGTGGCCTCCTGAGGAGCGGTTATGGAGGGTTTCTGACCCGTATTTCGGACCGGTCAGATCCGGGTCCACGCCTCCGTCAGCACGCTGCGCAGGATCTGCTCCATCTCGTCGAAGTGCTGCTGGGTACAGGTCAGCGGCGGCGAGAGCTGGATGACCGGGTCGCCACGGTCGTCTGCCCGGCAGATCAGCCCGGCGTCGAAGAGCGCGTGCGACAGGAAGCCGCGCAGCAGCCGCTCGCACTCGTCGTCATCGAAGGTTTCCCTGGTCGCCTTGTCCTTTACCAGCTCGATGCCGTAGAAGTAACCGTCTCCGCGCACCTCGCCGACGATCGGGAGGTCGTTCAGCTTCTCCAGCGTTTCCCGGAACCCGCGCTCGTTCGCGCGGACGTTGCCGAGCAGGTCCTCCTTCTCGAAGACATCGAGATTGGCCATCGCGACGGCGCAGGAGACTGGGTGCCCGGCGAAGGTGACGCCGTGCAGGAACGTGGCATGACCCTCGCTGAACGGCTCCATCAGGTGGTCCGCAACGAGCATGCCGCCAAGCGGCGCGTAGCCGGACGTGACGCCCTTGGCGAAGGTGATGATGTCAGGCTGGTAGCCGTAGCGCTCCGAGCCGAAGTAGTAGCCGAGGCGGCCGAACGCGCAGATCACCTCGTCCGAGACGAGCAGCACGCCATACCGGTCGCAGATCTCGCGCACTCGCTGGAAGTAGCCGGGCGGCGGCGGGAAGCAGCCGCCGGAGTTCTGCACCGGCTCAACGAAGACGGCGGCGACCGACTCCGGGCCCTCCCGCAGGATGGCTGCGTCGATCTCGTCAGCGGCCCACTGGCCGAACGCCGTCACGTCGTCGGCGACGAACGCGGGCGCCCGGTAGAAGTTGGTGTTGGGCACCCGGACTCCGCCGGCCGGCAGCGGCTCGAACGGCTCCTTGATCCCCGGCAGGCCGGTGATCGCAAGGGCGCCGAGCGAGGTGCCGTGGTAGGCGATCGACCGGCTGAGCACCTTGTACCTGGCAGGCTGGCCGATGGCCTTGAAGTACTGCTTGGCCAGCTTCCAGGCCGACTCGACCGCCTCGGATCCGCTGCTGGTGAAGAAAACGCGGTTCAGGTCGCCAGGCGCCATCGCGGCCAGGCGCTCGGCCAGGTCGATGGCCTGCGGATGCGCATAGGACCAGAGCGGGAAGTAGGCCAGCTCGCTCGCCTGCCGGGCCCCGGCCTCGGCGACCTCGGCCCGGCCGTGCCCGATCTGGCTGACGAACAGGCCGGCCAGGCCGTCCAGGTAGCGCTTGCCGTGCTGGTCGTATACGTACTGGCCCTCGCCGCGCACGATGACCGGTATGTCGCCTTCGGCGTATGCCGACATCCTGGTGAAGTGCAGCCACAGGTGGCGCTTGGCCCGTTCCTGTAGCGCTGCCAGCCGCACCGCAGTGATCGCGTCGTTGTTGTCCTGGCCAGCACTGTTGTCCGCGGTGCTCATCTGGTCCCCCAGCTGTAGGTCTGCTTGCACAATTTCAGGTACACGAAGGTCTCGGTCGTGGTCACGCTCGGGATGGCGCGGATCCGGCCGAGGATCTCCAGGAGCTGGTCGTCGTTCTCGCAGACGACCTCGACCAGCAGGTCGAAGGAGCCGGCCGTGATGACCACATAGTCGATCTCCTCCATCCCGGCCAGCTGGTCAGCAACCTGCTCGAGGTTCCCGCCGCAGCGGATGCCGACCATAGTCTGGCGCGGGAAGCCCAGCGTCATCGGGTCGGTGACGGCGACGATCTGCATGGCGCCGACGTCGACCAGCCGCTGCACTCGCTGCCGCACCGCTGCCTCGGACAGGCCGACCGCCTTGCCGATCGCGGCATAGGAGCGCCTGCCGTCCTGCTGCAGCTGCTCGATGATCTGCTTGGACAGGTCGTCGAGCACTATCCGGCCGTCGGGCTCACGGCCGCCCGCCGTACCCCGGTGCCGGGCACCAGGTACCAGCGGCGTGACTGGCGTGTGCGCCATGCCAATGCCTCCTTCGCGAGCCCAATGGCGCCATCGTATCAACTGATTCCGTCGGTCAGAGCCTGGTTTGTAACTGATTCGCTTGTGTGATGCCCGTTTCTCTGTCAGGGTCGTAGCCATCGGCGGACCACTTCGACGGAAGGAACGTACTGGTGGCGACTGTGCAGTCTGAAGTGGCAACCGTGCAGTCCGGGCAGCTGCTGGCGAACTTCATCGGAGGCGAGCACCGCCCGGCTGCCGACGGGCAGACAAGCGAGATCGTCGACCCCAGCACGGGGGAGGCCTATCTGCAGGCTCCGGTCTCCGGACAGGCCGACGTTGACGCCGCCCTGGAAGCCGCGGCAGCCGCGTTCGAGACCTGGCGCGAAACCACGCCGGCCGAGCGGAGCCTGGCGCTGCTGAAGTTCGCCGACGCGCTCGAAGCGCGTACCGAGGACCTCGTTGAGGCAGAGTCTCGTAACACCGGCAAGCCGGTTGCGCTGACCAGGTCGGACGAGGTGCCGCCGTGCGCGGACGAACTGCGGTTCTTCGCCGGCGCGGCCCGGATCCTGGATGGCAAGTCAGCGGGCGAGTACCTGCGCGGCCACACCTCGATGATCCGCCGCGAGCCGGTCGGGGTCTGCGCGCAGGTCACGCCCTGGAACTACCCGATGATGATGGCGATCTGGAAGATCGCCCCGGCGCTGGCAGCCGGCAACACCGTCGTGCTCAAGCCCTCCGACACCACCCCGGTGTCAACGCTGCTGCTCGCCGAGATCGCGGCGGAGTTCTTCCCGCCTGGCGTGTTCAACGTGATCTGCGGTGACCGCGACACTGGCCGGGCGCTGGTAGCCCATGACATCCCGCAGATGGTCTCGATCACCGGGTCGGTGCGAGCCGGCATTGAGGTGGCGCGGGCAGCGGCTGACGGGCTGAAGCGAGTCCACCTCGAGCTTGGCGGCAAGGCACCGGTCGTAGTCTTCGATGACGCGGATGTCGAGCTCGCCGCGCAGCTGATCACCGAGGCCGGTTACTACAACGCCGGCCAGGACTGCACGGCTGCCACGAGGGTGCTGGCCGGCGCCGGGATCGGCGCCGAGCTGACCGATGCTCTGGTGGAGCGTGCCGGGGCAGTCAAGACCGCGGGCCGCGACGTGCCCGACGCCTTCTACGGGCCTCTGAACAATCCCGCGCAGCTGGCCAGGGTCGAGGGCTTCCTGTCGCGGGCGCCGGAGCACGCCACGGTCGCGACCGGCGGTCACCGGGTAGGCGAGCGGGGATTCTGCTTCGCCCCCACCGTCGTGACCGGGCTGCGTCAGGACGACGAGATGATCCAGGACGAGATCTTCGGGCCGGTTATCACGGTGCAGCAGTTCAGCACCGAGGCGGAGGCGCTGCGCTGGGCGAACGGCGTCAAGTACGGGCTGGCGGCGAGTGTCTGGACACGGGACCACGGCCGGGCGATGCGGGCCGCGCGCCAGCTCGACTTCGGCGCGGTGTGGATCAACACGCACATCCCGTTCGCGTCGGAGATGCCGCACGGGGGCTTCAAGCATTCCGGCTATGGCAAGGACCTGTCCGGCTACGGCTTCGACGACTACACCCGGATCAAGCACGTGATGAGCAACATCGAGGCCTGACCGGCTTTGCCCCTGATCTGCTGAACGGCTGGTCGCCTCCGGGGTGTCCAGGCTGCACTCGGTCTCGCCCACGGACGACATCGTTGGCGGCCCGTGGGCGGCGATGGCCCTTGCCCCGCTGTGCCCGCAGCACGCCCGGGAGCAGCCGATCTTGCGGTTCGCCGACACTGTCGTCGGCGCGGCGGTCGGCGTCGCGGCAGCCTGGCTCATGCGCCGGGTGCCGGGCGGGCCCGCCTAGCTGGCTATTCCCGGTTCGGGCCGGAGTGGGGAGTGTCACATTCGGCGGAGCACGGATGCTTGGCGCTGGGCGCGCTGGTTGTAGGGAGAGCTAACTACGACCGAAGCCCCCGACACGTCGTGCTTGGCGCCACTTGCGCATGCCCGCAAAGCGACCATGGCCGACACAGGAGCCAACCCTCCCATGAAAGTTACGATCACTCCGATCGCAGTAGCCACGATCGCACCGGCCATCCTCGCGACCGCGGCTGCCGCCGTGCTGCCGTTCGCGCAGCCCGCGCCGGCGCTGGCCAGCACGCACGCAGTCACTCGCCACGCTGCGGCGACCCACACCGCGTCGACCAAGGCGACCGCGGCGACCCGCACCGCGGCCGCTGCGCACGCTGACTCACACCGGGCGGCCCGGCATCACCGGTCACAGCAGGCTCAGGCCAGTGCAACCGCGGTCAGCCAGACTCAGCAGACGCAGTCCGGCCAGTCGCAGGCGCAGCAGTCGCAGGCTGAGCAGTCGCAGGCTGAGCAGTCGCAGGCGCAGCAGTCCCAGCAAAGCCAGA
>Ga0335074_10001583_pt1 | contig 30829 bp, 23 predicted proteins | sample Lox_Sample_23_FD_206715 | JGI IMG/M metagenome (GOLD analysis project Ga0335074, IMG submission 206715) | Soil microbial communities from Loxahatchee National Wildlife Refuge, Florida, United States - Lox_Sample_2.3 | ecosystem: Environmental > Terrestrial > Soil > Wetlands | place: USA... | reverse complement strand
TGGTTCTGCCGGCCGCCGCCGATGTTCAGCAGCGGCCCGAACGAGACCCCGGGCTGGTGGATCGGCACCCCGAAGATCGTGATGCCGCGGTGCCGCGGCGCATCCGGGTCGGTCCGCGTCGCGGTGAACAGCATGTCCGCGTGGCTGCCCCAGGTGGTGAACGTCTTCTGCCCGGTGAGTACCCACTCGTCCCCGTCGCGGACCGCCCGGGTGGTCAGCGAGGCCAGGTCCGACCCGGCCTCCGGCTCGGTGTAGCCCTCCGCCCAGAGCACCTCGGTCCGCTGGATCGGCGGCAGGAACTTCTGCTTCTGCGCCTCGGTGCCGCCCCGCAGCAGGGCCCCGGCCGCGAGCCCCCACCCGATGGTGTTGACCACCGGCGCGTCCCGATAGGTGAACTCCTCCGAGAAGATCAGCTGGTCGACCACCGGCCGTTCCAGGCCGCCGTACTCCTTCGGCCAGGTCAGCCCGATCCAGCCCTTCGCCGAGACCTTTCTGGTGAACGCCGTGGCGAACTCCCAGAAGTCCTCGTCCTCACACCACTCGGTCGATCTTTCCCACCGGGCCGGCAGCTCGGCGTCGAGGAACTCCTTGACCTCCTCGCGCCACTCGTTCTGCGCGGCGGTCAATTGCAGCTCCATGACCTCTCCTCAGGCTCCGGGTACCAGGCGGCCGCGGCGGATAGGCCGCAGCCGCCAGCGCCGCACTACCGTAGGTCACTTATAGAATTATCGAAACTTTACCCGGCCGTCAACAGGCCGGCCAGGACAGGCCGGCCTACAATGGCAACCGCTGGCCGCCGGCCAGGATGGAAGCGAGGTGGCCATGAGCGAGTATGGGCTACGGCCCGGATCAGCCGAAGTGCAGTTCGCCGGCCCGATCACCTTCGGGCCCGCCGGGATCTTGTTCCTGGCCGACAACGGCTCGGCCAGGGTGTTCGCGGTGGATGTGGCCGACGGCGGCCAGGCCGCCGGGCCAGAACCGTTCGACCTGGCCGACGTCGACGCGCGGATCGCGTCCTACCTCGGCTGCGAGGCCGACGACGTCGACATCAGGGACCTGGCCGTGCATCCGACCTCGCACAACCTGTACCTGTCGGTGCAGCGTGGCCGCGGCGAGGCCGGCCGGGCGGTCCTGGTGCGGATCGACGTCCCCGAAGGCACGGTCACCGACGTCCCGCTCGGCGAGGTGCCCATGGCGCAGATGGCGATCGGCGACGCCCCCGACGAGGGCGATCAGCGCCAGGACGTCACCCTGCCCACCGGGGACGAGGGTGAGGAGCTCACCTACGGCGGGCGGACGATCCGCATCCTGCGGCGCCCGATCCGGACGTCGACGGTCACCGACATGGCGTACGTCGACGGCGACCCCGGTACCCTGCTCGTCACCGGGCTGTCGAACGAGGAGTTCTCCTCCAGGCTGCGCCGGATCCCGTTCCCGTTCGGCGATGATGTCACCGGCAACAGCCTCGAGATCTTCCACGTGTCGCACGGGAAGTGGGAGACGGCCGCCCCGATCCGCACGTTCGTCGCGTACGAGGGCGGCACGAGCATCCTGGCCAGCTACACGTGCACGCCGCTCGTGCACTTCGGCCTGGCCGACCTTACGCCGGGCACCAAGGTGGTCGGCCGGACGGTCGCCGACCTGGGCAACATGAACCAGCCGCTCGACATGGTGTCCTTCGACAGCGAGGGCGAAGAGTACCTGCTGGTGGCCAACACCTCGCACGGCCTGCTCAAGATCGCCTGCCGCGACATCGACAGCCAGGCGCCGCTGACCACGCCGCACGAGCCGCTCGGGGTCCCGCGCGAAACCAAGGATCTGGCGGGCATTGCCCGCCTGGCCGCCCTGAACGGCAGCCACGTGCTAGCCCTCCAGGTCGACGAGGAAGGCCGGCGTCACCTGCGTTCCCTGAAGACCGACTCGCTGTAGTGGGCCACGCGGGCCCGGCCAGCGCCGGCTGGTCGCACCTCGGCGGCGCCGACTGCGTCCGCCTGAGCCGCCTGGCCCCCGGGACGGACGTCCAGGTCCGCCCCGTCCTGGCGGTGGCCGGGGACCAGTTCCCTGCCATGGCGGGACGGCTGGTCCGCGACGGCGATGACCTGTGCTTCGTGCCGCGCTTCCCGTTCGTCGACGGCACCAGTTACACGATCGCCCTCGACGGCGTGGCCGCCGCCGTCCTGACCCGTCCCCGGCCGGAGCACCCGGCCACGACCAGGGTGCTCGCCATCTACCCGACCGCGGCGCAGGTCCCGCGCAACCTGCTCCGGTGCTACATCTGGTTCTCGGCCCCGATGAGCGAAGGTCACGCGGCCCGGCACGTCCGGCTCGTCGATGACGCGAGCGGTGAGCCCATGGCGGGCGCGCTCCTGGCGACCGAGGGCGAACTGTGGAGCGCCCACCGCCGCCGCCTGACCGTCCTGCTCGACCCCGCCCGCATCAAGCGGGGCCTGGCCACCCAGCGCGACGCCGGCTATCCCTTGCAGCGTGGCCGCCCGTTCCGTCTCGTGGTTGACGGCGGGTTCCGCGATGCGCTCGGGCGCCCCCTGGCCAGCGCGGCCGAGCGCAGGTACGCGGTGGGGGACGACGAGCGGCGGCACGTCGGCCCCGGCACGTGGGCCGTGGCTGCCCCGCCCGCCGGCACGCGCGAGCCGCTGGAGGTCACGTTCGGCCGGCCGCTCGATGCTGGCCTGCTCGCCTGGTGCCTGCGCGTCACGGGACCGGGCGGGCCGCGCGTGGCCGGCCTGCCGGAGCCCGGGCCCGAAGAGCGATCATGGCGGCTGACCCCCCGCGAGCCCTGGTCGCCCGGCGGTCACCAGCTCGTCGTGGACCCCGTCCTTGAGGATCTGGCCGGCAATTCGGTCAGCCGCGTCTTCGACCGGGACGTGACCCGACCCGAAGACGGGCCTGCGCCGGACCGGCCCGTCGCCGTGGCTTTCCGCCCGTCCTGATCCGTCATGGCTCGCAAGCCCGCGGCCCGCTGTCTTACCCGGATATTTTCCCCCGAACGGAACGCCTGAACCGGACCGCGAAGGCTGCCCCGCCCCGGCCGGCTGGACAACTTAGCCGAGCTAACTGTTAAATTAGCTATATAATCCGATGGCGGGGAGGGTCGCGGCGATGGCAGAAAGCCTCACGGCGGCGTGGCGGTCGCAGATCGTGGCGCGGGTGGTGGAACTGCGCCCGGTAGTGCTGGCGCTGATGCGCGAGTCGGTGCCGGATGAGCGGCAGGCCGGGTTCGGGCCGGTGACCAGCCGGCAGTTGCAGGCCCTGGTGCGCCTTCCCGCAGCTGGCCTGACCATGGGGGAACTGGCCACGTTCCTGGGGGTCAGCGGCGCGGCCGCGAGTGTGCTGGCCGACCGGCTGGTGACCCAGGACCTGGCGATGCGGCACGCCGATGCCGCAGACCGGCGGGTGGTCCGGCTCGTGCCGACGCCGAAGGGGACGGAACTGGCGCAGCGGTACCAGGAGAACCAGCAGCGCGGCGTCGCGGCGCTGCTCGGCCGGCTCAGCGACGCCCAGGTCGTGGCATGGCTGGACGTCATGGAGACCCTGGCCGCCGGTCGCGAGCCGGCCTCGCAGGCGGCGGCTGAACCGGCGGGTGCGGCCCGGTGACACCTTCTTCGCACGAGCGCCCTGGTGCGCCCGCACCGGACGCCGACCTCTACCGGGGCCGCTGGTCGACCCTGTCGAACACCACGCTCGGGATGCTGATGGCGACCATCGACGGCTCGATCGTGCTGATCTCGATGCCGGACATCTTCCGCGGCATCAAGCTGAACCCGCTCGCCCCCGGCAACACCAGCTATTTCCTGTGGATGCTGATGGGCTACCTGCTGGTCACCGCGGTGCTCGTGGTGAGCTTCGGCCGGCTGGGCGACATGTTCGGCCGGGTCCGCATGTACAACCTGGGCTTCGTCGTGTTCACCGTGTTCTCGATCCTGTTGTCGGTCACCTGGATGCACGGCCCGGCCGGAGCGATCTACATGATCGTCATGCGGGTCTTCCAGGGCGTCGGCGGAGCGCTGATCATGGCGAACACCGGCGCCATCATCACCGACGCGTTCCCCCGCAGCCAGCGCGGCCTGGCGCTTGGCATCAACGCGGTCGCCGCCATCGCCGGATCGTTCATCGGCCTGGTGCTCGGCGGCGTCCTGGCGCCTATTGACTGGCGGCTGGTGTTCTGGGTGTCGGTGCCGGTCGGCGTGGCCGGCAGCATCTGGGGCTACATCAACCTGCGGGACCGCGGGGTCCGCACCCCGGCCCGGATCGACTGGGTCGGCAACGCGACCTTCGCGGCCGGCCTGATCGCGGTCCTGGTCGGCATCGTGTACGGCATCGAGCCGCACGGCGGGCACGTCATGGGCTGGACCAACCCGCTGGTGCTCGCGGCCCTGGCCGGGGGAGTCGCGCTCCTGGCCGCGTTCGCGTGGATCGAGACCAAGGTGCCCTCCCCGATGTTCCGCATCTCGCTGTTCAAGATCAGGGCCTTCACCGCCGGGAACGTGGCCAGCCTGCTGGCCGCCCTGGGTCGTGGCGGGCTGATGTTCATCCTGATCATCTGGCTGCAAGGCATCTGGCTGCCCCGGCACGGCTACTCCTTCAGCCAGACCCCGCTCTGGGCCGGGATCTACATGCTGCCGATGACCGGCGGGTTCCTGATCGCCGGCCCGGCATCGGGCTGGCTGTCTGACCGGTTCGGCGCCCGCCCGTTTGCCACCTGCGGCATGCTCCTCGCGGCGGTCACGTTCGGCCTGCTCGAGGTGCTGCCGGTCAACTTCTCCTACCCTGCCTTCGCCGTGCTGCTGCTGATGAACGGCCTGGCGATGGGCCTGTTCGCGTCCCCGAACCGGGCCGCGATCATGAACAGCCTGCCCGCCCATCAGCGCGGCCAGGGGTCCGGGATGAGCACCACCACCCAGAACTCGGCGATGGTGCTGTCCATCGGGATCTTCTTCACCCTCATCATCACCGGCCTGGCTGCTCGCCTCCCCGTCACCCTGGCCAGGGGCCTGATCGCCCAGGGCGTGCCCGCCGCGGCCGCCGCCAAGGTGGCGGCGTTGCCGCCGACCGCGACCGTGTTCGGCGCCTTCCTCGGCTACAACCCCGTCGCCAGCCTGCTCGGCCCGACCGGCGTCCTGGCCCACCTGCCCCACGCCAGGGTCGCGTACCTGACCGGCCGGAGCTTCTTTCCCGACCTCATCTCCGGCCCGTTCAGCAACGGCCTGCACGAGGCATTCGACTTCGCCATCGTCGCCATGCTGATCGCCGCCGCGGCCTCCTGGATGCGCGGCAAGCCCTCGCCGGCGCCGGACTCCGAACCCGCGTCGCTGTCCTCGCCGGCCGCCGCCGGCTCCCCGGTCAGCCTCGCCCTGGACCCCGGAGCAGACCTGGGCGGCAGCCAGCCTGACGCGATGCACGACGCGCCGATCTGAGACCGCCTTGACGGCCCACCGGAACCACCACCTTGACTTGCCCACCGGCCCGGTGGCATCGCCACCCTGACTGCCCACCGGCCCGGTGGCATCGCCACCCTGACTGCCCACCGGCCTGGTGGCACCGCCACTTGACTGCCCACCGTCTCGTCGCGAGAATATTTATAACTATCAAAGTAACTCCGGACGGGGTGCGCCTGGTGGACCGCTTCGAGTTGCGCTACAACGATTTCAGCCTGGACGACGACCAGATCGCCACGCGGGACGCCTTCCGGGAGTTCTTCGCCAAACAGTGCCCGACCACGGTGGTGCGGGCCGCTGAGCCCTCCGGCCACGACGGTCAGCTGTGGGGCCGCCTCGTGGGCCTGGGCGTGACGTCGATGGGCGTCCCCGCCGCGTCGGGGGGCGACGGCGCCTGTTTGGTGGACCTGGTCGTCCTCGCCGAGGAGTACGGCGCGGTGCTGGCCCCGGTCCCGCTGATCTCCCAGGTCGTGGCCGGCCGGCTGCTGGCCGCGGCCAGCGGGGCCGGCGACGCTCTCGCCGGGGTGATCTCCGGTGACCGCCCGGTGGTGGTCGCGCCGCAGGCGACGCTCGGCCAGCGGCAGCTGGTGCCGGATGCGGCCCTGGCCCGCGACGTGGTGGTGCTCGACGGCACGTCGCTTATCCTGGTCAGCCTGCCGGCCGCCGCACCGCACGTACCCAATCAGGGCTCCACCCCGCTGGCCTGGTTCGACCCGGCCCAGGGAACCCGGCGTGTGCTGGCCGAAGGCAGCGCCGCCGCCACGCTGCACGCCCGCGCGGTCCGCGAGTGGAAGCTGCTGACGGCCGCCGCGCTCGTCGCCATGACCTCCTCGGCGCTGCGCATCGCGGTCGAGTTCGCGAAGACCCGGCAGACCATGGGCGTGCCGATCGGTTCGCTGCAGGGCGTGGCGTTCCCCCTCGCTGACGTTGCGATCAACGTCGGGGGAACCCGGAACCTGGTGCGCAAGGCCGCTTGGATGGCCGAGCACGAGCCGGCGTCAAGGCCGGACCTGATCCCGATGGCGTTCGCGACCGCGGCCAGGATCGCCACCCACGGCACGACCACGGCGGCGCACACGCAGGGCGGCCTCGGGTACACCACCGAAGCCGACGCCAGCCTGTACTTCCTGCGGGCGAAGGGCTGGAGCGTGCTGGCCGGTGACCCTGACGACGACTACCGGGCCGTGGGTGACCTGCTCGCGGCCGGCGTGGTCTGACCACCGAGCGACGGGTAAGGAGCAACGATGAACTTCGGGATGGTCGAGCTCGACGCCGGCCAGCGGCGATTCCAGGACTACGTCGGCGACGTGCTCGACGAGATCGTGACCGACGAGGTCCGCGACAAGCTGCGCCGCACCGGCGAACTGTTCGACGAGCAGATGATCGCCGCCCTGGGTGCTAAGGGCCTGGCCCAGCCGGACTGGCCGGTCGAGGACGGCGGATCCGGCCTGGACCCGCTGCGGCTGCGGATCTTCGACCTCGAGTTGCTGCGCCGCGGCATCTCGAGCATCGGCGGCGACATGATCTGGCGGGCCGTGGCCGCCTACGGCGCGCCCGACCTGGTGGCCGAGCTGAAGCCGAAGGTCGCCGCGGGCACCGTGCACTTCTGCGCCGGCTTCACCGAGCCCGACGGCGGCTCCGACATCGCGGCGGCCAAGGTGCGCGCGGTCCGCGACGGCGACGAATGGGTGATCAACGGCTCGAAGATCTTCACCACCAGCGCGCACCAGTCCCAGTACGTATTCCTGATCACCCGTACCGACCCCGCCCAGCCGAAGCACCGAGGGCTGACCATGTTCCTGGTGCCGCTGAGCACGCCGGGCATCGAGATCCGCCCGGTCCATACCTTCGGCGGCGAGCGGACCAACATCGTGTACTACGGCGACGTCCGGATCCCCGACCGGTACCGCCTTGGCCGGGTCAACGACGGCTGGACGGTGCTCCGTGGCCCGCTTGACGCCGAGCATGATTTCGCCCAGCAGCACGACGGCCTGGCCGACACGTTCGGGCGCCAGATGATGCGGCGCAGCCCGATCTTCCGGTCCTTCGACGCCGCGCTGGCCTGGGCGCGCACCGCCCGCCGGCCGGACGGTACGCACCCGATCGACGACCCGGCCGTGCGCACGCGCCTGGGCCGGGTGGCGGCCGACCTGGAGTGGGCGCAGTGCGCCGAGGGGCCGCTGGGCCGGGTGGCCAGCTCTGTCGCCATGACGCGGTGCTCGGCCGAGCTGGTCGACCTCGTCGGCGTCGAGGCGCTGCTGCCCTACGGCGCCGACGGAACGGTGGGGGCCGGGGCGGTCGATGACGCGCATCGCTTCGCGCAGGGTGCGGCGACCTACGGCGGCACCGTAGAGGTCTTCAGGGAGATGATCGCGCAGCACGTCCTCGGGCTGCCACGCGCGCAGCGCCCAGGGTCCAAGGCCTTCATCGGCTCCGGCCGCGAGACGGCCGGAACGGTAATCAGGTTAACTAATAGAGATTTGAAAAAGAATCGAACTTTCTCTTGACATCCAAGTCAACCGAGGGCGAGGCTGCGATCATGGCTGACAAGTGGCAACTGATCCACCCGAACCACGTCAACGCGATCGTGGACGGGTACGAGGAGACCATCGAGCACTTCCGCGACCGGATGGGCTTCACCCTGGACCACCGGATCCCGGACTCCGGCGACGGGACGAACGCGTGCCTGATGACGCTGGGCGGCGTCATGTTCGAGTTCTTCGCGCCGGTGGAGCGGGGCGAGCGGGGCCAGGGGCGGCTGCTGGCCCGGTACGGCGACCACTACATCGGCATCGAGTACCACGTGCCCGACACGGTCTCCGCCCGGCAGTTCGCCGTGGAGAACGACATCCGGATCATCAACGACCTCGGCCCGGCGTTCTTCACCTACCCGGGGGCCTGCTTCGGCATCGCGTGGGAGATCTACGACGGCGACTTCCGTCAGTATGACCAGCCGGAGGGGTACTGGGAGACCCAGCACCCGCTCGGGCTGACCGGCCTGGCCCGGCTGAGCGTGGCGGTGGACAGCGTGGATGCCGCGGTGGCCCGGCTGAACGAGATCGCTTACGTGTCGCCGCTGGGCCCGGTGAACCGCCCCCGCGCGGGCGCGAAGGGCGTGCAGATGCAGGTCGGTAACACGGTCTGGGAGCTGCTGGAGCCCGACGGCGACGGGGCGCTGGCGGACTACCTGGGCCGGTACGGCCAGCGGATCCGCAGCACCGTGTTCCGGGCCGGCAGCCTGGCGCAGGTGGAGAAGCACCTGACCGCGCAGGGGTTCGACCTCGTCCCCGGCGACGCGGACGACGCGCTGGCCATCAACCCGGCGCAGAACAAGAACCTGCTCTTCGAGTTCACCGAATAACAAAGCCCGCGGGGCCAAGGAGGGTCATGAAGCTCGAGCTGAGTCCTGAGCAGGCGTTCTTCGCCGGGACGACGCGCCAGTTCCTGGACGACAAGGTGCCCACCTCGCTGCTGCGCGAGCTCAGGAACGACCCGGCCGGCTTCGACCGGGAGTTCTGGCGCCAGGGCGCCGACCTGGGCTGGACGTCGCTGCTTGTGACCGAGGACGACGGCGGCGGCAGCGTGAGCGGCGAGGGCGTGTGCGACCTGGCCCTGGTCGCGTTCGAGTTCGGGCGGTACGCCGCGCCGGGCCCGCTGACCACCGCGAACGTCGTTACCGCCGCCGTGGCCCGGTCCGGAACGGCGGAGCAGAAGGCCGGGTTGCTGCCCGACCTTATGAGCGGAGCCCGGATCGGCAGCTGGGCGTACGCCGAGCCGCGCCCGTTCGAGCGGCTGGGCACGGTAAGCCTGCAGGCGACGCGGCGCGACGGGCGGTACGTGCTCAGCGGCCACAAGGCCCCGGTCGAATCGGCGGTCGAGGCGGAGGTGTTCCTGGTCACCGCGGCCGCCGAGGCCGGGGGACTGACCCAGTTCGTGATCCCCGCCGACACGCCCGGAGTGTCGGTGACCCCGATGCGCACGCTGGACATGACCCGGCGCTACGGGCATGTCGTGTTCGACGAGGCCGCCGTGCCGGACTCGGCCGTCCTGGGCGAGCCGGGTGCCGCCGGTGACGACGTGGAGCGGCAGCTGCAGATCGCCCTGGTCATCCAGCTCGCTGAGATGACCGGCGCGATGGACCGCGGTATGGAGATCACCACGGAGTGGCTGTTCAACCGGTACTCCTTCGGGCGGCCACTGGCCTCCTACCAGGCGCTGAAGCACCGTTTCGCGGACATGAAGTCCTACCTGGAGGCGGCCAACGGCCTCGCCGACGCAGCGGCGCAGCACGTCCAGGACGAATCGGCCCGGGCCGGCGAGTACGTCAGCGCGGGCAAGTCGTTCCTGGGGGAATACGCGCTCCAGGTCCTGCACGAGTGCGTGCAGTTCCACGGCGGCATCGGCGTCACCTTCGAACACGACCTGCACCTGTACCTGCGCCGCGCCGTCCTGGACGCGCAGCTGTACGGGACGGTGGCGGATCATCGCGACCGGCTGACGTCCATCCTCGAGAGCAGGGAGCAGCTCCATGTCTGATCTGGCGCAGGCTCCGGATATCGAAGACCTCGACAGCTTCCGGTACCGGCTGCGGGACTGGCTGAAGGAGAACATGCCGCCGGCCGACCCGCGGCGCGCGCCGTTCCGCCGGATGTCCGACGAAGAGGAGCTCGCGCTGGTGGCGTACCACCGGGAGCTACAGCGTCGGCTCTACGACGGCGGGTTCGCCGGGATCATCTTCGCGAAGGAGTACGGCGGGGCCGGGCTGACCCCGGCCCACCAGGAGGTGCTCAACGAGGAGATCGTCGGCTACGAGTACCCGGCTCGTTTCCAGGTGCCCACGTTCAGCCCGTGTGCCTCGGTGATCTACGAGTTCGGGACCGATGAGCAGAAGCGGCGCCACATCCCGGCCATCCTGCGGGGCGAGGAGATCTGGATGCAGTTCCTGTCCGAGCCTGGCGGCGGCTCGGACGTGGCCGGGGCGCAGACGACGGCCATCCGCGACGGGGACGAGTGGGTGATCAACGGATCGAAGATCTGGACCACCGGGGCCTGGTGGTCGGACTGGGGGCTGTGCCTGGCCCGGACCAACTGGGACGTGCCCAAGCACCGCGGCTTGTCCGTGTTCATGCTCAAGATCCACCAGCCCGGCATCGACGTGCACCGGATCGAGATGCTCAACGGCTCGAAGGAGTTCTGCCAGGAATTCATGACCGACCTGCGCATTCCAGACTCCGACCGGATCGGCGAGGTCGACGGCGGCTGGACGGTCGGCACCCGGTGGATGTACCACGAGAAGAGCCTGGGCATCTCGCACTACTTCATCCGCCCGGTCGGCAGCATGCGCGGCGCGAACCTGGGGGGGCCGACTCCGCTGGGCGTGGCACGCCAGGCCGGACGGCTGGATGACCCGGTGGCCAGGCAGCTGGTCGGCGAGGCGCACACCCTCCAGCTGGCCGGCCAGGAGGCCACCGCCAGGATCGCGCGCGGCATGGCCTCCAGGAAGCTGTCCGACCAGGCCGCCGGCATCTCGCGCATCCTGGCCGGGGTCCTCAATACCCGGCTGGCCACCATCAACTACGAGCTGGCCGGGGCCAGCGCGGTGGCGTGGGACGAGCAGGACCAGCCGCTGGGTGACCTCGGGGTGGAATTCCTCATGCGCCAGGCACGGCAGATCGGCGGCGGGACGGTAGAGATGTCGCGCAACGGCGTCAGCGAGCGGCTGCTCGGCATGCCCAGGGAAACCCGCCGCGACAACGACGTCGCCTTCCGCGAGGTGCCTCGTAGCGCACCTAGCCGGTGACTGGTCTCGCCTGGACCAGGGTAGCTGCTAGGTCAGGTAGGTCAGGGCAGCTGTTAGGTCAGGGCAGCTGACCGCACGCCAGCCTGGAGGCGGCCAGCTCGATGTCTGACTGGTAGCTGAGCAGCATCCGCAGCGAATCGGCGACTAGTCCCGCGTCCAGGTTCTCGGCTCCGAGGGTCAGCAGCGTCCTTGCCCACTCAAGCGTCTGCGACACCGACGGGCGCTGCCGGATGTCCAGCTGGCGAAGGGATCCCACGATGGCCGCGATCTGCTCGGCCAGGTGCGCGGATATCCCGGGCACCCTCGTCCGCACGATCTCCCGTTCCCGTTCCGCGGGCGGGTAGTCGATATGCAGGTAGAGGCACCTGCGCCGGAGCGCCTCCGAGAGGTCCCGTGAGCTGTTGGACGTCAGGAAGACCATCGGCACCTGGCTGCCGGACACCGTGCCGAGTTCGGGGATGGAGACCTGATAATCGGACAAGATCTCCAGCAGCAGCGCTTCGGCCTCGATATCCATCCGGTCGACCTCATCGATCAGCAAGACCACGGGGTCGGCCGCCTGGATCGCTTCCAGCAGCGGCCTGGGCAGCAGGAAGTCGCGGGTGAAGATGCCGGACTCGAGATTCGCCCAGTCCCCGGCCCGCCGTACGGTACCCGCGTTATCGGCCTGGATCCGGAGCAACTGCTTCTGGTAGTTCCACTCGTACAGCGCCTTGCCCTCGTCGAGGCCCTCGTAGCACTGCAACCGGATCAGCCTGGCCCCGGTCATCGCGGCCGTGCTCTTGGCCAGCTCGGTCTTTCCCGTACCCGCGGGGCCTTCGACGAGGATCGGCTTGCCGAGCTGGTCGGCTAGCCGGAGCACGTTACACGTGTGCTCGTTAGCCAGGTAGTCCACGCTGCGCAGCAGGCCTGCGATCTGTTCGGCGGAGCTGAACCACCGGGCGGGCGCGCCGGGTACCGCGGCCCGCATCTGCGCTGTCATCAAAAGGCTCCCGCAGTGCGCTATGGGCGTTGTGACTAGTGTGTCGCAACTACGCGGACGTCGGTACATGCCCGCTGACCGGTGCCGAAGCCCAGGTCCGGCCAGTTGCCGGAGGCCAAACACTTCGACTCTATGCCAACTATCTTCTCATCAACGACGGCAGACTTCCACCCGCAAGTTTGCCTCGACGCGCCCAGGCCCGCCGCCGGCGGGCCTGGGCCTGGGCGTAGGCTGGACTGGGCCATGCTGCCACATGGAGCTATTGACCCCTTATGCAGACTTCGGTAAGTTTTAAATGGATCGAATAATTAAGCATGCCGGAACCTAGACCAGCCGGGGTGGTCATCAGTGCCGAAGATCATCGTTCTCGTCAAGTACACGCCCGACCTCACGGCTGACCGCAGTTTCCTGGCCGACGGAACCGTCGACCGGGCCGGTGCGCCCGGCAGGCTGTCTGAGCTGGATGAGCACGCCGCTGAGCAGGCGCTCCAGGTTCAGGAGTCATCGCCGGGCTGGGAGCTGACGTACCTGACGATGGGGCCGGATGGCGCGCAGGAGGCCCTGCGGAAGGCGCTGTCGATGGGGGGCGACGCGGCGGTGCACGTCAAGGACGACGCCCTGCACGGATCCGACGCGTTTGCCACCTCGCTCGTGCTGGCGGCGGCGATCACCCGGCTCGGTTTCGACCTGGTCCTGACCGGGATGGCGTCGACGGACGCCGGGATGGGCGTGGTGCCGGCTCTGCTGGCTGAGCGACTGGGCGTACCGCAGGTCACGTTCGCCGGGCGGCTGTCGGTCAGCGGTGACACCGTGGAGATCCTGCGTGACTCTGACACCAGTACGGAGACCGTGACCGCCGCGATGCCAGCGGTCGTCAGCGTGACCGACCGGACCGGGGAGGCCAGGTACCCGTCCTTCAAGGGGATCATGGCGGCGAAGAAGAAGCCGGTGCAGACCTGGAGCCTGGCCGACCTCAGCATTGATCCCGCGCAGGTAGGCCTGGCCGGTGCCCGCACCACGGTGCTGACGGCCACCCGGCGCCCGGCCAGGACCGCCGGCCAGATGGTCAAGGACGATGGCGATGGTGGCCGCGTGCTGGCCGATTTCCTCGCCGCCCAGCGCTTCATCTAGTCCGGCCAGGACCCAGCAAGAAGGAGACTCATGCCGCAGGTTCTCGTGGTCGTCGACGCCATTGATGGTTCGGCGCCCAAGCCCACGCTCGAGCTGCTGACGCTGGCGCGCCGGATCGGCTCGCCCGCCGCAGTGGTATTCGGAGCCGCCGCCAGCCAGGCGGTAGCGGCGCTGGCCGAATACGGTGCCTCGCAGGTGTACCTCGTGCCGGACCCGCGAGTCACCGATCATCTCGTCGTGCCGAAGGTCGATGCCTTGCAGCAGATCGCCCGGCAGGTCGGCGAAGGTGACCAGCTGGCCGCCGTGCTGCTCACGGCGAGTGCGGAGGGAAAGGAGATCGGGGCCAGGCTCGCCCTGCGGCTCGACTCGGGCTTCGTCTCCGACGCGATTGACGTCGACGCCGGGGAGCCGGCCTCCGGTCACGCGGTCGTGGCCACCCAGTCGGCCTTTGCCGCATCCTTCGTCGTGACGTCCGCGGTCACCTCCGGCGTGCCCGTCATCGCCGTGAAGCCGAACGCGACCACGCCCACCCCGGATCCGGTCGAGCCGGCGGTGCACGACGTCACGGTCGAGCTATCGCCCGCCGCCCTCGCGTCTACCATCACCGCTCGCAGCCTCCGGGAGAGCTCCGGGCGGCCGGAACTGACCGATGCCTCGATCGTCGTGTCCGGCGGGCGCGGCCTGGGCGGCGGCGAGCATTTCGCGCTGATCGAGGGCCTGGCCGACCTGCTCGGCGCGGCTGTCGGGGCCTCCCGGGCGGCGGTCGACGCTGGCTGGTACCCGCACAGCAATCAGGTGGGCCAGACCGGTAAGACCGTCTCGCCGCAGCTTTACCTCGCGATCGGGATCTCCGGCGCGATCCAGCATCGGGCCGGCATGCAGACGTCGAAGGTCATCGCCGCGATCAACAAGGATCCGGAGGCGCCGATCTTCGATCTGGCCGACTTCGGCATCATCGGAGACCTGCACAAGGTCGTGCCGACGCTCACCGAGGAGATCGTCCGCCGCCGCGGCTGAACGCCCGGGCGCGGTGCCGCCGCATTGGGCAAGCCTGGCGCGGGGGAGGCGCCGCGCCAGGCCTGTTCCGTGACCAGTCACCTGGCCGTCATAAGGGCCGGACCAGCAGCAGCGCGTCGACCGCCTGGAATCCGTCCGGGCCGAACAGCAGCGGGTTCACGTCCAGTGACGTGATCCAGTCGCGGCCGCCGGCGGCGAGCCTGCCCGCGGCCACCAGGATGTCCGCCAGGGCATCGAGGTCCCAGGCCGGCTGGCCGCGGAACCCGTGCATGACCTGCACGTCGCGGAACTCCTCGATCAGCCCGCGGGCCTGCGCGGCGTCGAACGGCGCCATCCGGCCGCCCACCTTGCGCAGCGCTTCGGCGAAGATGCCACCCAGGCCGAACACCACCAGCGGGCCGAGCTCGGACTCGCCCTGGATACCCAGGAGCGCCTCACCGGTCGCGGCGATCATGGGCTGCACGGCCACGGTCGCGGGCAGCCCGTCCCGTGCCGCCAGTTCGCGCAGCCCGGTTATCGCCTCCGGCAGGCCCGCCGGGCCGACGTTCAGCCGCACCGCGCCGTGCTCGGTGCGGTGGGCGACATCGGCTAGCTTCACGACGTACGGCCCGGCGAACGGGACGTCAGCCGAACCTGGCGCGGCGTCAGGCGGGACCATTGCGAAGGGGGCGACCGGGATCCCGGCCTCGGCCAGCAGCCGCATCGTATCGGCGAACGGCAGCATGTCCCCGATAAGGCCGGCGGTCGGCCTCGGCAGCCGCTGGCCCGCATCGAGCGGGGCCGGCAGGTTCTCGCGGTACTGCGCGAACGCGCCCAGGGTCTTCAGCCCGCGGATCGTCGGGAGCAGGCCGCGCCCGAACGCCACAGCGTCCCCGACCAGCGGCTTCGCCCAGTACCCCGGCACGCCCGAGCAGTTCGCGAGCACGCACGGCTTGGCCACTTCGGCCGCCGCCCGGACGTACTCCTTGACGATGGGCGGGGCCAGATCCTCGTCCTCATCGGCCAGCGGGTGGATGACCATCACCGAGTCGAGCTCGTCACTGGAGGTATACTTATCGATCACCTGCGGCCACAGGTGCCCGCCCACCCCCGCCGTGTCGAGCGGGTTCGGCACCAGGTTGGCGATGACGTCGGCATTCAGGTTTGTGCGGATCCAGTCGACGAACGAGTCCAGTGCGGGTACCTCAATCCCCTCGGCTGTGGCCAGGTCCAGCGCGAGCGAGGCAAAGCCGCCGGTCAGGGTGACCACGCCCAGGGACCGCACCGGCGTCCACCGGTGGCGCGGGATCTGGTCGAACAGTGCCAGCCGGTCGATCAGCTCCTCCGGGTCATAGGCCAGCGCCACGCCAGCCTGCCGGAAAGCGACGTCATACACCCACGCGTCGCCGGTCAGCGCGCCGGTGTGCGTGGCGGCCATCCGCCGCGAGCGCTCATTACGGGCCAGCTTCAGGGCCACGACCGGCTTGCCCGCCTCGGTGGCCCGGCGGACGGCGGCGAAGAACTCGGCCGGGCGCCGTACCTTCTCGATGGCCAGCCCGATGGCCGTGGTCTCCGGGTCGGCGGCTAGGTAGTCCACGTAGTCCGCCAGGTCGGTGTAGGCCTCGTTTCCCGCTGAGACGATCAAGTTGAGCCCGCACCCGTCGTACTGCCAGGCCGCCATCGCGACCCCGCTCAGCAGCGCCCCGCTCTGCGAGATCACCGAGATGCCGCCCGGCCGCCGCTTGTGCCGGCCGGCGATGGTCAGGCTGATACCGTGCGGCACGTTGACGTAACCCAGGCCGTTCGGCCCCATCACGGCCATCCCCGCGGCGGCCGCTGCCGCCCTGACCCGTTCCTGCAGCTCTATCCCCTCGCCCCCGATTTCCCTGAACCCGCTGGCCACGAGGACCAGGCCGCCCACGTCGAGGCCGGCTGCCTCCTCTACGAGTTCGGTCGTGCGGACGTTGGACATGAAGCTCATCACCGCGTCGATGGGGCGTCCGAGCGCGCTGAGCGTGGGTACCGTCGGCCGGCCCATGACCGTGTCGTAGCGCGGGTTGACGAAGAACATCTCCGCGCTGCTGTCCAGCGTGGGCCGGATCAGGCCGGCCAGCGCCGAGTTGTCGCTGAGCCCCACGATCGCGATGCTCGACGGCTTGACCAGTCGCCCGAGCGCGGCACGGTGCCGCGCCCGCTCCTGCGCCTCGTCTGATCCGCCGTCCTGCCCGATCGCTTCCGCCTGTCCTCCCGACAGAACCTCGGTCATGCTTGGCTACCTCCGCAGCTGAACCCGTCCGCCCTTGTCGGCGGCTGAACCCGTCTGCCGCCCGCGCCGGCGACAATATTTTCAAAACAGTCTATGCATTTAGCCTAACCTGTCGGTAGGCAGATCGCTAGTGGGCCCGGCGGCCCGCCTGCGGGTTCGGCACGGGCCCCGCCGACTCGGCGGCGTCGGATGATGAGCCCCTCCGCGCGCAGAACGGGCCGGACGATCGCGTTCCCGCCTGACTGCGTTACCTGTCCATCACGATCCTGGAGGTCCATTGACAGATTCATGACGATCGAACTACGCTAGCGCCAAATTCAATGTCATCAGACTATGCACGTGTTTCTGGCATACATTTGCCCACCCTGGAGCTGGTCGGCCCGGCTCTAGCGCCATCGGAGGTCTCCTAATGGTCGTTCATCGCAGAGCTAGATCGCGGACCCTGGCGTTGGTCACGGCGGCTGCCCTCGTCGTAGCGGTCGCAGGATGCACGAGCAAGTCGGCGACGAGTACCACGACATCGACGTCGACCGGGAGCGCGTCCACCGGGAGCGCCAGCAGCAGCGCCTTCAAGTACCCGGTCGGTGCCGTCACGCAGGCCCAGGCCGCTCAGGTCGTCCAGCAGCTCGAGGGGCCCATCCCGAAGTCTGTTGGCGACACCACCCGCGGGATCAACGGTCACACGATCACCATTGCGGGGGTCGCCGACATCACCGCGGAGGGCCAGACCATCGAGGCGGGCGGCTGCGCCGGCGCGGAGGCGGCCTTCGCCGCCGCGGACCGGGCGGGCGGAGTGAACGGCTATAAGATCAACTACATCGGATGCAGTGATGATCAGAGCAGCGGCACGCTCGCGCTGCAGGACATCCAGAAATACGTCGACGTTGACCACGCGTTCGCGATCGTGCCGCAGGGCAGCCTGTATGTGAACGGCACGTTCCTGAACCAGAACCACGTCCCGTACTTCGGCCTAGGCAGCGGCGAAGCCTACTGCCCCGGGTACGCCGACCTCTCCTACGGCGTCTCGCCAGTCGACGGCGTAGGCTGCACGCTCGCCCCGGCCGATCCCAACGAGTCCGTCCTATCCGATGAGGCACTGGCCTGCGTGCTGGTGGGGCTGCACCTGAATCCGGCCAAGGTCAAGTGGGCGCTGGTCGGTGAGGACCTGTCGCAGACCAAGATAATCCAGGACGACTACGTGGAAATAGTCCAGAAATACCTCGGCGGTCAGGTCGTCTACAACGCTGTCCCAGGCCCGGCCCCGGGCGCGCCGCCGCTAGCGGACTGGGGGCCCGTCGCCCAGGCTGTGGTGAAGGCCGGAACGAACGTGGTCGATATCGTCTCGCTCGAGGGGACCGCCTTCGAGGGCTTCGTGGCGGCGCTGAAGGCCGCCGGGTACAAGGGCGTCATCTACTCGAGCCCGAACCAGGACATCGACCTGAGCAGCCCGTCACAGGCAGCGCTCCTCCAGGGCGTCTACCTGCAGTCCGCGTGGGCCAGCGCGACGGTCTACCCCGGTTCGTACATGGACCAGATCGGGGCCGACCTCAAGGCCATCGGGTCCACCGCCAACCCGAACGACGACGCCACCGCCTTCTCCTTCATGTCGGCCGAGTTCTTCCTTGACGCGCTGGCCGCGCTCAAGGGGCCGCTGACCGCCGAGAACCTGATGAACATGATCAACGCCGGATTCACGTTCCCTGGCCAGACCAACGGCTGGAGCTCCATCCCTTACCCGGGCGGCCGCCTGGCCCAGGACGAGTACGTCGGGCTGGTCGAGGTCAAGGGCAACCAGGAGGTCGGAGTGCTGACGCCCGGGGACTACGGGCGGAACTTCTTCCTCTCGGTCTGATGCATTGCTGACCTCATGACAACAGAAAGCTCGCAGACGGGGCTCCCCGCGGTAGCCGGGGAGCCCTACGCCTTGGTCGCCCGGGATCTGACGATCGCGTTCGGCGGTATCACCGCCGTCGACCAGGTGACCATCGGGGTCAGGCCGGGGGAGTGCCTCGGGCTGATCGGGCCTAACGGGGCCGGGAAGACAACCATTCTCGATTGTCTTTCCGGCCTCTGCCCTCCCACTTCCGGCCGCGTCCTGCTTGACGGCGCCGACGTATCGCGCCGGTCTGGCACCTGGTTCTCCAGGGCCAAGGTGCGCCGGACCTTCCAGCGAACGCAGGCTTTCGGCTGGCTGTCGGTCGAAGAGAACGTCATGATCCCGCTGGAGCTGCACGGCAGGTTCAAGTACCTGCTGCCAGAGATCCTCCGGTTGCCGTCGGCCCGCAGGCGGGCCGGGCGGATGAGGCAGGCCGCCGATGACGTGCTCCGCGAGTGCGGGCTCACCGAGGTCAAGGACTCACCGGCGGCCGCGATCCCGATCGGGCAGCTGCGCATGCTGGAGTTCGCCCGCGCCATCATCGACACGCCGCGGCTGCTGCTGCTGGACGAGCCGACGTCGGGCTTGGGATCGGCCCAGAGCGAGCGCGTCGCCGAGTTCATCAGGGAAGTCAAGGGCAAGCGGGACTGCTCGATCATCCTGGTCGAGCACGACGTGGAATTCGTCATGAGCCTGTGTGACCGGATCATCGTGCTGAGCCAGGGTCGGGTGCTGTGTGAGGGAAGTCCGGAAGAGGTGCGGCGTGACCCGGCTGTCATTGATGCCTATATCGGCCGATAGCGGCCACGGCCCTCGTGAACCGGACCGTCAGGACAGGTTCGGCGCCCGGGCAGACGCCGCGAGTAACCGGACCCGGATAGAAAGGAGTGCCCGGCGGTGATCGGCTTCCTGGGGTTGGTGATCGGGGGATGCGTTGCCGGTGCCATTTACTCATTGCTGGGCATCGGGCTGGTCGTCTCTTATTCGACGGCGCGCGTCTTCAACTTCGGGCACGCTGCCATAGCATTCGCCACCGCGTTCGTATTTTACCAGCTCGAATCCGGCTTTCATTGGCGGATGGCGGCAGCGCTGATCTTCTCGGTATGCATATTCGCGCCGCTGATGGGAATCGTCTGGGACAGGTTGGTCTTCACCAACCTGGCCGGGGCCGACGATACGGCCAAGATGGTCTGCGGGATCGGCGTCTTGCTGGTGATGCCGGCGCTGGTCGAATGGATCGCCGACATCGGCATGACGGATTTCCACTGGTCGTTCCTGAACACCGCGGACGCATTTTCGGTGCCCGGCGTTGGCCCTAATCCGCCGAAGCAATTCCATGTGGCGTCAGGATTGATTCTCAGCTCCGATTCGCTGATCGCGCTGGGCGTCGGGATCCTGGCCTGCATCGGGTGCTGGTGCCTGCTCCGGTTCACCAGGCTCGGCCTGGAAATGCGGTCCGCCGTAGACGCCCCGGTGCTGGCCGGGCTGCGGGGGATCCGCGGCGCCAAGGTTTCGCGCCTGGCCTGGATCCTGAGCTTCACGACCGCGGGCCTGGCCGGTGTCGTGGCCGCGCCGCTCGTCGGGCAGTTCGGGCTGGTTCCCGACAACTATACGTTCGCGCTGTTCGTGGCGATCACCTGCGCGGTGGTCGCCCGGATGAGGTCGGTTCCGGTCGCGTTCGCCACCGGACTGGCCATCGGCGCGCTTAGCAACCTCTCGATCGGCTACCTGACGTCACAGTACCTCGGGCCGGTCGGCAGCTGGATCCAGGGCGTCAGCGGGCTGAGCAGCTCCCTGCCGTACCTCCTGCTGCTGGCGGCCCTGATCTTCCTCGGCCGGGACAACACGCTGACCAAGGTCGCGGGCACGTCCGCCCTCGCGCCGCCGCCGCCGCAGTACCTGTCGCATATCTCGGCCTTCCGCAGGCGCGCCCCCTGGCTGATCTCGGGAGTCGTGCTGCTGATCCTCGCGTTCGGCCCGGCCAACATCGTCTGGCGCGAGTTGATCATGTCGGGCATCGCGACCGCGATCATCTACCTGTCCATCACCTTGCTGACCGGCCTGGCCGGGCTGATCAGCTTCGCGCAGGCGTCGATCGCCACGATGGCGGCCCTGCTGGTGGGCTACTTCACCTACCACGGCCTTAATTTCCTGTTCGCGCTGATCCTGGCCTGCCTGATCTGCATGGTCGTCGGCGCCGTGGTGGCCCTGCCGGGGCTGCGGCTCGGCGCTCTGGCGGTCGCGTTCACGACGCTGGCGCTGGCGCTGATCCTGAGCACGATCGTGCTCCAGACCGGTACGCTCGACAACGGTCAGCAGGGCTGGACCCTGGCCCGGCCCTCGATCGGGCCCATCAACTTCGCCAACGACAGGCTGTACCTGATCGTGCTGGTGGTCGTCGCCGCCGCCGCCTTCGGGTTCGTGACCGGGTTCACCCGCTCCTCGGTCGGCCGCGCGATCATGGCCGTCCGGACCGCCGAACCGGCGGCGGTCTCCGCCGGCGTCAACCCGGTGGTGGTCCGGTTCGTGATCTTCGCCGCCTCGGCCGGGCTGGCCGCGCTCGGCGGCGTCCTGCTGGCCAGCATCGGCGGAACCGCCACGGCGTCCACCTACCCGCCGACGATCGGTTTCCTGTGGCTCGCCGCGGTGGTCATCTTCGGCATCAACCGGCCTGGCGGCGCCGTAGCCGCCGCCATGCTGGGCACGATATTCCCGTACCTGCTGGCCGAAGGATTCCACATCGGCTCCTTCGGCTGGAGCGGGACCGGCTCGGGTGGCCCCACCTCGTCGCTGCTCCCGGACATCCTGTTCGGCCTGGCCGCGGTGGGCTTGTCCAAGCATCCCTACGGCGCGCTGTCGCAGATGGCCGAGCAGCGCTACCAGCGGCGGAGCCGGCGCGCGGAGCGCAAGCGGCCGGCGGCCGAACCCGAGGGCCCGAAGGTCGCCATGCCCGTGCAAGTCACGCCGCGGGCACCGGACGGCCGGGTGCCCGACGGCCGGGTGCCCGACGGGCAGGCCGCCGCGCCGCTTGACGGCACCGCAGAGGTCCTGCTGAGGCTGGAAGGCGTGTCGGCGGGATACGGCGAGGCCGAGGTATTGCACTCGGTGTCCATGTCGGTCCTGGCCGGCAGCGCGCTCGCCGTGATCGGCGCCAACGGCGCGGGCAAGTCCACGCTGGTCGGCGTGGTCGGCGGATCGGTGCCGGTCAGGGGAGGGAAGATCTATTTCGGGGGCGAGGACGTCGGTCAGCTGGGGGTGTCCAGGCGCTCGGAGCTGGGACTGGTCCTGGTGCCGGAGTCACGCGGCGTGTTCCCCGGACTCTCGGTGGAGGAGAACCTCAGCATCTGGCTCCGCGACAAGTCCAAGCACGGCGAGGTGTACGAACGGTTCCCTAACCTGAAACGCCGGCAGCGCGTAGCGGCCGGGAACCTGTCCGGCGGTGAGCAGCAGATGCTCAGCCTGGCGCCGTTCTTCGTCCGGCGCCCGCGCCTGCTGATCGTGGACGAGCCGACCCTTGGATTGTCGCCGACCGTGTCCACCGTCGTGCTCAACGCGCTGCTCGACCTCCGCCAGGAAGGGGTGACCCTGCTGCTCATCGAGGAAAAGGCCAAGGGAGTCCTGACGCTGGCCGATTACGTGGGCGCCATGGCCCGCGGGAACGTCATGTGGGTCCGCCGCGCGGCGGACGTAGAAGAAGCGGAACTGCAGGCCACGTATCTAGGCTCGGCTTTGTAAGACCGGAGATCCGGTGATGGTTCACCATGAAGGCTCTGGCGCGCATCTCCGGGTAAGTTCGGCCGTGCGCGGCGATTACCTCATATGTCCCACATGAGCATCAGTAACCTGTCCCAGTACCCTGTTCGGACTTGGGGCCCTTGCTGCCGTCTTGCGGGCTCGGGGGTCCCGCATGCCCCGGGCTCCGGGTTGCCTTGCCCGGCAGGCGGGTTCAGTTCCTTTTGCCGCTTACGGGCGCTGGCGGTAGTCGTGGGCCCGTGCCTCTGTTACCCGCCCGCACGCCTACCGTGGTGATCACCAGATAGATGAGCAGGGTAACCGTGAATCCACAACTGGCCCGCTACCGCAGACCCTCCGGGTTATCGTCGGCGGCCCTGAGCTGGACTACGCCGGTCAGCGGCGCGGCAGGGCGACCGTGGCGGTGCCCGGCGCCATCGTCTTGCCTGAGTCGTTGTCGGTCCAGATGTCCAGGTCCACGATCGTCTCGCCGTCTTCGGAGCGGATCGCGGTGATCTTGCCGTGCGCCGTCACGACCATGCCCTTGGTGTTGGGCGAGCGGAACTGGCAGCCGAGCCGGACGATCCGGCCCTCGTTGCCTATCCACTGGCGCAGCAGCGCGTGCAGGAAGGCCCACTGCAAGCTGCCCATGCCGAAGGCGGTGGGGTAACCGGCCGCCTGGCCGGCCTCGTCGTCCATATGGATATCCACGAACTCGTAGTTCACCGCCGCGTACCGGTTCCAGTTGTGCAGCCCGGTGGCCCGCTGGAACACCGGTATCTCCTCACCGACGGTTAGTTCACTCACGGTCCCCTGGGTCACTGCCAGCTCCTTCCAGCCGAGCCTGCTCTCGATGCTGTTCGTAGGTCAATAGCAAGGTTTCGTTGCCGGTATGGCCCGGCGGTCAGACGCTGATGCCGACCAGCTTGGTTTCCAGATACTCCACGATGCCTTCCTGGCCGCCCTCGCGCCCGAGGCCGCTTTCCTTCATGCCGCCGAACGGAGCCGCCGCCGACGTGGGGTTGATGTCGTTGACGCCGACGATGGCGAACCGCAGTGCCTCGCTGACCCGGATGGCGCGGGAGATGTCCTTGGTGTAGAGGTAGGCGGCCAGGCCGTACTCGGTGTCGTTGGCCATCTTGATCACCTCCTCCTCGTCGTCGAAGATGATCACCGGCGCGATCGGCCCGAAGGTCTCCTCCCGGTAGATCACCATCTCCGGCGTGACGTCGGTCAGCACGGTGGGGGCGAAGAACGTGCCCGCGTCGTAGGCGTCACCGGTCAGCCGCTGGCCGCCGCACAAAAGCGTGGCTCCTTTGCCGACCGCGTCCGTGACGTGCTCGTCCATCTTGGCCAGCGCGCCCTCGTCGATGAGCGGGCCGATGGTGACCCCCTCCTCCAGGCCGTTGCCGGCCTTCAGCCGGGCGACCCGGTCGGCCAGCACGGTCAGGAACGGCTCCGCGATCGAGCGGTGCACGAAGATCCGGTTGGGGCAGATGCAGGCCTGGCCGGTGTTGAGGAACTTCACCAGCGACGCGCCGCGGGCCGCGTGCGCGGGATCGGCATCGGGGAACACGATGAACGGCGCATGCCCGCCCAGCTCGAGCGACACCCGCTTGATCGAGGCTGCCGCGCCCTGGGCTAGCAGCTTGCCGACCTCGGTGGAGCCGGTGAAGGTCAGCTTGCGCACCACCGGGTTGGACACGAACTCATCGCCCACGATCCCGGCCTTCGCCGCGGTGACCAGGTTGACCACCCCGGCCGGCACGCCGACCTCGTGCAGGATCCGGAACACCTCAACCGCGCACAGCGGGGTCTGCTTGGCCGGCTTGAGCACGACCGTGCAGCCGGCCGCTAGGGCAGGCCCTATCTTCCTGGTCAGCATGGAGATCGGGTAGTTCCACGGGGTTACCGCCCCGACGACGCCGACTGGCTGGTGCATGACCAGGAAACGCTGGTCGGCCCGGGCCGACGGGATCGTCTGCCCGTAAACGCGCTTGGCCTCCTCGGCGAACCAGATCAGGAAGTCGGCCGCGTACTGCACCTCGATCCGGGCCGTGCGCAGCGGCTTGCCCTGCTCGGTGGTCATCAGCCAGGCCAGCTCGTCGGCCCGCTCCAGCATCAGCCGGTGCGCGTCGTACAGGTAGCCAGCTCGCTCGTACGCCGTCTTGGCCGCCCACGAGGCGAACGAGCTTGCCGCGGCGTTCACCGCATCCCGCACGTCGCCGGTATCCGCCGCGCTGATCTGGGCCAGCACCTGTGACGTGGCCGGGTTCGTCACTGCAAACGTTTGCCCGGACGCCGCGTGACGCCATTTGCCATCGATATACAGAGTCCCAGAGCCTACGTCGGGTACTGCCATCTGGGCCTCCCACTCCTCGGGCACATCATTTAGTAGTTGTACAAATATAGGTTAGACCGGGCCTCAGCGCCGCTACGGCGGGTCGCTTCTGAGGCAACGACCTGCTCCGCGCGCCATTCCGTCTTCAATCCCTGGCCATGATCAGTGTTCCCGCGTGGCCGTGGACCGCCATGCCCTGCGCTAGCGAGACGCCGATCCGCGCGTCGGGAACCTGCCGGTCACCGCACTCGCCCCGGAGCTGGCGGACGACCTCAATCGTGTGCATGCCGGACGGGTGCGTGCAGTGGCTGTTCGACAGGAGGCCGCCGTAGGCCGCCTCCGCCCCGCCCAGCACCCACACCGGCGGCTTGCGGCAGTCGCGCGCGATATCCTCGGCGGCCATGACGATGGCGTACCCGCCGTCGTTGTCGACCGCGCAGTCGAGCAGGTGCAGCGGATCGGCGATCATGCGTGACGTCACCACGTCCTCGACGGTGATGGGACCCCGCCGGCCGCCCGAAGCCAGGCCGACGTCCATGAACGTGATCGGGTGCTCGCCGAGCTGCTCGGGCCAGAACATGTGCGCGTTGGACGTGCGCCCGTACGGCGACTGGTCCAGCGGGATCAGGCCATCCACCGCGGCCGGGGTCAGCCTGGCGTCGTCCAGGGCCCCCTTGATCGATTCCAGCTGCAGGGAGATCCCGGTCCTGTCCATGAACCTGGCCTGCTCGGTGGTGTACACCCCTACGATCGCGGCTCGCCGCTGCGCATAACCCATAAGCGGACCTCCACGGCCAGGGCCTCGTCGTCTCATTGTTACGATACGACGAATGTACAAGTATTGCACTATCAGTCGGCTCGCGGATGTGGCGCACTCGAGGGGCGGCAGCGATCGGTAGCCCACGCAGCGCTACCACCGCGCCCGCGACCAAGGAGCCGGCCATGACGTCCCCAGCCCCCCCGCAGTTCTGGCTGTACCTGCCGCAGATGCGAATGCCGTTCGGCGCCATGGCGGAGCGCGCCCGGGCCGCCGAACGGGCTGGCTTCGACGGCGTGGCGCTGATGGACCATCTCGCTCCGCCCGCCATGACGTCGGCCGACATGTACGATGCGATCACGACGGCCGCCGTGATCGCCATGAGCACCTCCCGGCTGAAGATCGGCCACCTGGTCTTGTGCTCGTCCTTCCGCCACCCATCCGTCCTGGCCCAGCAGATGGTCAGCCTGGACCACCTGTCCGGCGGGCGCTGTGAGCTGGGTATCGGCTGGGGCTCGGTGCCGGGCGAGCTGACCAGGTTCGGCCTGCCGCTGGTTTCGGCCGCCGCCCGCGCGGCCAGGCTCGGCGAATACCTCCAGGTCGTCGAGGCCCTGTTCACCGGGCAGCCGGTCGACTTCGCGGGCGAGTTCTTCACCCTGCACGGCGGGCAGCTGAGCCCGCGGCCGCTGGCGGGCCGCGTCCCCGTCGTCATCGGCGGCGGCGGCGCCCGGCTGACCATGCCCCTGGTGGCGACGTACGCCGACTGGTGGAACTGCCCAAGCTACGCCATCGACCGGCTGGATCAGCTGCGGCCGCTGGCCGGGCGGGCCCAGGTCTCCAGCCAGCACCCGGTCGGGCTGGCGGCCACGCGGGCCGACGTGCCCGCCGTCACCGCTCTGGCGCAGCGCCGCTTCGGCGGCTGGGGCGGCCTGATCACCGGCACCGCGGCCGATGTCGCGGCCCGGCTCGCCGAGTTCCGCGACCGTGGCGTAGAGCGGTTCTACCTGCAGTTCTCCGACTTCGCCACGCCCGAGACGCTGGCCCGCTTCGGTGCCGAAGTGATCCCCCGCGTAACAGGTCGCCCTCCGCTGGACCTGGCCCCCGGAACGTGATGTCATATCGTTTTAAGGTTCTATGTATAACGAACAAAGGATGCGGCCATGCCGGATTACCGCTACATCAGGTACGAGCTGCTCGACGACGGCCTGATCGCCAGGATCACCCTGGACCGGCCCCGGACCAGGAACGCTCAGAACCGTGGCCTGCTGGTCGAGCTCAATGAGGCGTTCCTGCGCGCCGAAGCCGACGACACGGTGCGCGTGGTCATCTTGTGCGGGGCCGGGCCGCTGTTCTCCTCCGGGCACGACATGGGCTCAAAGGATGCGCTCGAGGAACGCCAGCCCGGGCCCAACCAGCACCCGTCGGTCACCATCAACGGCGGGACCAGAATCGGGGCCGAGGCCAGGATGCTGCAGGAGTGGCACTACTTCTTCGAGAACACCCGCCGCTGGCGCAACCTGCGCAAGATCACCATCGCCCAGGTGCAGGGCACGGTGTTCGCGGCCGGCCTGATGCTGATGTGGGCCTGCGACCTCATCGTGGCCGCCGACAACGCCAGCTTCGCCGACGTGGTCGGCACCAGGCTGGGCATGTGCGGCGTGGAGTACTTCGCCCACCCCTGGGAGTTCGGCCCGCGCAAGGCGAAGGAACTCCTGCTGACCGGCGATTCGATCGACGTGCACGAGGCGCACCAGCTGGGCATGGTCAGCAAGGTGTTCCCGGTCGACGAGCTGGCCGACCAGACCCTGGCGTTCGCCCGCCGGATCGCCAAGACGACCACCGTGGCGGCCCTGCTGATCAAGGAGTCGGTCAACCAGAGCGTCGACAACATGGGCTTCTACAACGCCCTCAACGCGTGCTTCACCCTGCACCAGGTCAACCACGCGCACTGGGCGGAGGTCAACGAGAACCACCGCCCGGTCGGCACGCCCGAGTTCGGCGTCGTGCCCTGGAACGAGGCACCGCCCGTCAAGCCCGCGCTGAAGGACGCCGCCGAAGCACCCGTCGGCTGACCGGGCACCGGGCTGACGGGCACCGGGCTGATCGGTTGCCGGGCTGACCGGTTGCCGGGCTGACCGGTTGCCGGGCTGACCGGTTGCCGGGCTGACCGGGCACCGGGCCGAGCCCCAGCCCGGGCCTACCTCACTCCGCCTCCAGCTCCGGTCCCGACGGCTGCGGGGCCAGCGCTGGGATCAGCGCCGGAACCGGCGGCCGTAGCCGGGTCACGCCGACGGCGGCCAGGGCGGAGACGCCGGCCAGGATCAGCAGGGGCAGGCGGTAGCTGCCGAACCCGCTGTGCAGCGCGGCCAGCACCGCCGGCCCGCCGGCCGTGCCGACGCTCGCGCCGAACTGGCTCAGCGCGTAGATGCGCGGATAGTCGGCCAGGCCGAACAGCTCTACCACGACCAGCGGGATCAGCACGGTCAGGTTGCCGATCGTGATGCCGAACAGCACCGTCCCGGCCGCGAGGCCGGACAGCCCGGGCAGCAGCGCGAGGGCGGCGAACGACGCTCCCTGCAGCACGCCCATCAGTGCGGAGAAGCCGACCACCGGCAGCCGGCCCAGGGCAAACGCGCCGATCAGACGGCCCGCGATGGTAGCCGAGGCCATGATGCTCACGGCGATTCCCGCGTCGCGCACGCCCATGGCCGAGCCGATGCTCACGATCTGGACCTGGGCGCCGACCTGATCGGCCATCAGGACGGCGAAGCACACGGTGACCAGCGCGAAGGCGGCTGACCTGACCGCCTGCGCGTAGCTGACGCCCCGGTCCGCCTGCGCGTAGCTGACGCCCCGGTCCGCCTGCGCGTAGCTGACGCCCCCGTCCGCCGGCGTCGCCGCCTCGTCGTCGGCCGCGAGCGGGGCGGCCAGCCGGCCGCGGATGGACACGACTACCGGCGCGCCCGCCAGGATCAGGTAGGCCAGGCCCAGCCAGGGGGCGGTCGCGGTCAGCCCGCGGGCGTCCAGGATGCGGGCCAGCAGCGGCGCCACCACCACCCCGCCCACCGAACCGCCGGTCAGCCCCACCGCCAGCGCGCGGGCCCGGTCGTGCTCGAATAGCGCCACGATCACCGCGGTGCCGGGGAGGTAGCTTGACGCCGAGAACCCGCAGCCGAAGACGGTGAACACCAGGTAGAGCTGCCAGACGGCGTCAACCCGCCCGAGCAGCAGCAGGGCCAGGCCGGCTACCGCCGACCCGCCGAGCATGATCCAGCGCGGCTCGACCCGGCGCACCAGCCGGCCAAGCGGCACGTTGACCACCGCACTGACCAGGAAGAACGCACTGATCGAGTAAGAGACGGTGGTGAGCGCGAAGCCGCGGCTGCTGGTCAGGATGTTCAGGTAGAGCGACAGTGCGTAGAAGCCCAGCCCGGTGGCGATGGTGAACGTCCAGCCGATGACGAACACCACCAGCCAGGCCCGGCGCCTGCTCAGGCCGCCCGGCTCCAGACTACGTGGCCGCGACGCGCGCGTCCGGATCACCGCGGTGGGCCCGCCCGGATCACCACGTCCCCCTCCGCCGTCAGCCGCGCGCGGCGGGTTCGGCCTGCCCGGCCGAGCCGGCGACGATGAACGACCTGGTGGCCTTCGCGATCCGGCGGTCCCTGTCACCGGGCAACGCGGTGCCGAGCGCGCCGATGACGGCCTGTTGCAGGCAGCCGATCCGGTCCAGGGCGAGCTCGGGAAGCATGCCGTCGGAGATGCCCAGGCCGATCAGCTCGGTACTGGTCAGCTTGAGCGGACCGGCCAGTTCGTCGGCCCGGGACGGGTCGCGGAACAAGATCGCGGCCGCGCCCTCGGGACTGATGACCGAGAAGATCGAGCTCGGCAGCATGAATAGCCGGTCGGCGTGGGCGAGCGCCATGGCACCGCCGCTGCCGCCCTCGCCCACGCAGATGCACACGCTCGGCCCGCGCAGCCGGGCCATGGCCGCGATGGTGGCCGAGATCTCACCCGCGATGCCGTCCCGTTCGGCGGCCGGGCCCGGCTCGGCGCCTGGCGTATCGACCAGGGTCAGCAGCGGCAGCCCGATCCGGTCGGCGAGCCCGATCGCCCGCCTGGCCAGCCGGTAGGCTGCCGGGCCTGGCTTGGCCGCCCCCAGGCCGTCGGCGTACCGGTCCATCGCCACCACGATGACCCGCTCGCCGGCGATCCGGGCCAATCCGGCCCGGAAGGCCGGATCCGGCCCCTTCAGCTCAACCCAGGACGAGCACAGCGCGGCGGCCCACTCCAGACCGGACGGCCGTGACCGGCTGCGCGCCTGCCTGACGGCCTGCTGCGCCGATGACGGCAGCACCGCGGGCACGGTCGCTGGTATCCGGCCGGGATCGGCGTGGGTCAGCGGCCAGTCGGCCGAGCCGAGCACGGCGTCGACCCAGGCCACCTGGTCGGCCCGGTCAACCAGCGCATCGACCAGGCCCGCCGCGCTGGCGCTCTCGGCCGTGTGCGACCAGGCGGGCGGCTCCGCACCGGTGACCTGGCGCACCACCCGGGGGCCGGCGAAGCCCATGGTGGCATGCGGTTCGGCCGCCCGCACGTCCAGCGCGGACGCCCACGAGGCAAAGACCCCGCCGGTGGTCGGTGATCGGTACACGATCGCCGACAACAGCCCCGACCTGGCGTGCTCGTCGACGGCGGTCACGGTGCGCGGCATCTGGATCAAGGCGGCCATGCCCTCCTGCATCCGCGCGCCGCCGGTGCGGGTGACCGCGATGACGGGCAGCCGCCGGTCGACGGCCCGCCGGAACGACCGGACGATCTTCTCGCCGGCCACCGCGCCCATCGTGCCGCCGAAGACCTCGAAGTCAGTCTGCACCAGGACGGCGCGGACGCCCCGCGACGTCACCACGCCCGTGCGGACCGACTCGCCGGGGGCCTGCGCGAGCGCGTCAGCGTAGCCCGGGAACCCCAGCGGATCCGCCGAGGCCAGCTCCCGGTCCCACTCCTCCGTCAGGGGCAGCAGCAGTTCAGCGTCGCGCACGACCGCCCTCTCATGGCCGGCCGCGCGCTGGTGCATCATCACCGCATCGCGCATGCGCCCGGCGCCGCGTGCGCGGGCACCAGACATCGGACCAGCCTGACCTGGCTGATAATTCGATATAAGCCTAAACGTCGAATTACTGCCGAGTCAACTCGGCCTCAGGCGAGCCCGACCAGGACCGCGGCCGCCCGAGCGAACAGGACAATTTGATATTTACCGAACGAATAGTGGCCGGAGGGTCCGAGCCTGGCTCCAGACCCACCAGGTACCGCTAGCGTGGACCTAGGTTCGCGGCGAGTCGCTGGAGGACGCTTGCACGGGTCTGGTGCCGCTAGCTGCCTTCGAAGGTGGGGGTGGTGTGCTCGCGGCGGGCTTTGATTCCCTTGTGGATGTCGGCGGTGGCCATGGTGACCGGCTGGGCCAGCGCCTCCCACTGCAACGCCAGCTCGAACCC